>Ga0123352_10002222_pt1 | contig 26887 bp, 29 predicted proteins | sample TergutLab28metaG_FD_89700 | JGI IMG/M metagenome (GOLD analysis project Ga0123352, IMG submission 89700) | Labiotermes labralis P1 segment gut microbial communities from Petit-Saut dam, French Guiana - Lab288 P1 | ecosystem: Host-associated > Arthropoda: Insects > Digestive system > Gut ... | reverse complement strand
CCTTCTGGAGCACCTAATAATTTAGCATTGTCAGAAAAAGAATATTGAGTTTTTGCAATACAAACAGGCAAATTTTTATAGCCCATTGCTTCAATATCTTTTATAGTTTTTTTAGCAGCAGGACTTATTGAAACAGAACTTGCACCATACACTTTTGTAGCAATAGCTGTAATTTTATCAGCAATTCCTAAATCATCTTCATAAACAAAAGAGAAGTTATTAGGTGTATCAATAATTGATAAAACTTCGTTTGCTAATGCCTCACCACCAGTACCGCCTTTTGCGAATACTTCTGAAAGGGCAACTTTTGCACCAAGCGATTTACATCTTTCTAAAACAAAATCAACTTCTTTTTCTGTATCTGTTGGGAATCTGTTTATTGCAACAACTGCTGGTAAGCCATAAACTTCAGTAACATTTTTAATATGTTTTTCAAGATTTATAAAGCCTTTTGCTAATATATCAACATTTTCTTTGCCTAAATCGTCTTTACTAGAGCCGCCATGATGCTTAAGTGCCCTAATAGTTGCAACGATAACAACTGCCGATGGCTTAATTCCTGATTTACGGCATTTAATATCAATAAATTTTTCTGCTCCTAAATCTGCCCCAAAGCCAGCCTCAGTAACAACAATATCAGCAAGCTTCATACCAAGCTTTGTAGCAATTACAGAGTTGCAACCATGAGCAATATTAGCAAATGGACCACCATGGATAATTGCGGGTGTGTGCTCTAAAGTTTGAACTAAGTTAGGGTCAAACGCATCTTTTAAAAGTGCAGTAAGGGCACCTTGTGCATTTAGTTCGCCCGCTGTAACAGGTTTATTGTCATGAGTATAACCGATAACCATTTTTGCAAGCTTTTCTTTTAAATCAACTAAGTCTGTTGCAAGGCAGAAAACTGCCATAATTTCAGAAGCAACTGTTATATCGAAACCATCTTCACGAGGCATACCGTTTGCTTTTCCTCCAAGGCCGTTTATCATGTTTCTAAGTTGGCGGTCGTTCATATCAACCGCTCTTCTCCATGTAACTCTTCTAGTGTCGATATTTAAAGCATTTCCTTGATAAATGTGGTTATCAATCATTGCTGCTAAGAGATTATTTGCAGCAGAAATAGCATGTAAGTCGCCTGTAAAGTGAAGATTGATGTCTTCCATAGGCACAACCTGAGCGTAACCACCACCTGCTGCTCCGCCTTTAACGCCAAAAACAGGACCTAAAGATGGCTCACGAAGAGCAATAACAACTTTTTTGCCTAGTTTATTTAAAGCATCACCAAGGCCAACTGTTGTAGTTGTTTTTCCTTCACCCGCAGGAGTTGGAGAAATTGCTGTAACTAAAATAACTTTAGCATCAGGCTTATTTTCATAGTTTTTCATAATTCTGTGGTCAATTTTGGCTTTGTATTTACCATAATTCGATAAATACTCGTCAGAAATGCCTAATTTTTCAGCAATTTCATTAATTTTTAATACTTTAGCCTCTTGAGCTATTTGAATATCACTTTTCATTATTGCAGAACTCCTTTTTTGATTACATGTTTTGCCTGATTATTTCCATATCTGTAAAACAAGAAATTTAAATCAGGGCAATCCCAAATTACAATATCAGCTTTTTTACCAACTTCTAAAGAGCCAATTTCTTTTTCTTTTAAGATTGCCGCCGCTGCATTTAAAGTAACAGCAGTTAAGGCTTCTTGTGGTGTTAATTTGTATTTTAAACAAGCTAAATTCATGCAAAATTGCAGATTAAAACTTGGGCTAGAGCCAGGGTTAAAATCGCTTGCAATAGCAACTGACATATTTTCATCAAGCATTTTTCTGGCTCTTGCATAAGGCTTGTCTAAGTAAAAGCTGGTTGCAGGCAGAAGTATTGCAACGGTTCCTGAATCAGCCATCAGTTTAATACCTTCATCGGTTGCAGCTATTAAATGCTCAGCTGAATGCGTGCCTAATTTCCCAGCTAATTCGCCACCGCCTATCGGGTTTATTTCATCAGCATGAATTTTAAGCTTAAAGCCAAGTTTTCTAGCGGCTTTTAGTAGTTTTTCAGATAAGTCTACATCAAAAACACCTGTTTCGCAGAAAATATCACAAAACTCTGCCAGATTATTTTCTTTAACGTGCGGAAGAACTTTTTCTATAACAAAGTCAATATATTCTTCATTTTTACCTTTATACTCATTAGGCACAGCATGAGCTCCCATAAATGTTGCAACAATATCCTCATTAAAGCTTTTTTGAAGCCTCTTGATAACATTTAATTGCTTAACTTCAGTGTCTAAATCAAGCCCGTAACCACTTTTAATCTCGAATGAAGTTGTGCCGTGAGAGAGCATGTCTTTAGCAATAATTAAGGCTTTTATATAAAGCTCCATAAAGGTTGCCTCACGAGTTTTAGAAACAGTTGACAAAATACCGTCGCCTGCCTTAAGTATATCAAGATACGGCACATTATTTAATTTAAGCTCCATCTCGTGTTGACGCCACCCACCAAACACAAGATGAGTGTGCGAATCAACAAGCCCAGGTGTTACAAGGTTTTCGCTCGCATCAATAAAGTTTTTGCAAGCAGGAGCATTTTCCATACTTCCTACATACGATATAATGCCGTTTTCTATAGCAATAGCGGCGTTTTCTATTTCTAAAATCTTACCATGCTCTTTACCACTTTTAGGAAAGTTTCCAACGGGCGTTGCAAGATGTTTAATATTTTTAATTAATAAATCTAGCATAAGTCCTCCATTATTTGCACATACGCAGTAAAAATGATTCATTCAAATGGGTAATATCTCTTACTTTGAAACCCTCATCTTTGCATAATTTACGGATAGAATCAAGTGATTGACTTCTTGTAAGGCTAACGCCATATCCTGTAGTTATAGTTATATCTATTGATACTACAATTTTTAACTGAGCAACAAAAATATCTGCATCTGCTTTAGGTGGAATAGCGGTATCCCATATTAATAATTCTCCACCGCTCTTCATTACACGCATAGCCTCTTTAAGAAATTTCTTTATTGACAATTCATCCATGTACATCAGTGAAAAGAAGCAAGTAATGTTTTCAAAAGACTCATCTAAAAACTTTAAATCGCAGGCATCCATAATAATTTTAAGCCCAATATCAGGCGTTTCTTCCAATTCGTCCTTTCGTATATCAATAGCAATTACTTTATCGCCAAAGCACCTTGAAATTATGCCTTCACCACCGCCACCAATATCTAAAATACTCCCATTTAAGTTAAGTTTGCTAATATCAATAATTTGTTGCTTTGTTTCATATGTTATCATATTAGCCACCTATTATATGATTTTCTAAAACTTGAGTTTTATAATCGAAGTTTTCGATTTGTAAATAGTATTCAGCACAATCGATAAGAGCTTTTGCAGGTGTTAAGCCAATAATTTCACTGCCTATAATGTAAACTCCATATCTGCGAGCTTCTGCTCTAATAGCTTCAAAAACAGTGTATAGAGAAGTACCCTCATAATTAACCATGTTCATACTAACTTGAGCAATATTTCTATCTTCAAGCATGATGCCAATACCTTTACAATGCTTAAACCCACCATTAGAACCTCTTATTTTTTTAGCGATATTATTAGCAATTTCAACATCAGAAGTTGAAAGGTTTACATTAAATGCAACTAAAGGCATTCTTGCACCAACGGCGATAACACCAGCAGTTTCATGGATTTTTCTTTCGCCAAAATCTGGTGCCCATTCACTTTGCAATAATTTTTCAGTCATACCTTCAAACTGACCTTTTCTGATTTTTGCAAGATTGACTCTATCGGCTGATTTTGCAGAATCTTCATATAAAAACACAGGAATACCAAGTTCATCGTTAATTCTTTTTCCAACTTTTTCAGAAATTTCAACACATTCTTTAACAGTAACATCTTTAATAGGCACAAACGGACAAACATCTGTAGCACCCATTCTTGGGTGTTCGCCTTGATGATTACGCATATCTATTTTTTCGCTCGCAAGTTTTACAAGCCTAAAAGCTGCTTCTTGTATGCCTTCAGGGTCACCTATAAGCGTAAAAACGCTACGGTTGTGGCTCTCATCTGAAGAATAATCTAAAAGCGTTACACCTGACACGCTTTTTGCAGTTTCAACCAAAGCTTGTATTATTTCTTGGTTTCTGCCTTCGCTAAAATTTGGAATACATTCAACTAATTTACCCATTTTTTCCTCCGATTTTATATTAAAATTTAAAACAAACTTCTACACTATACATTATAATACTAATCGGCTAATACTTCAAGTCTTTTTGCTTGCAATTTACAAGAACATATGCTAATATTAAATAATCTATTAAAACTTTATTATTGAAGGTGTCGAATGAGAAAAAATGTTTTTGTGAAATCTATGTTTAGGCAAATAGTTAAAAGTATTTTATTAATGGTTATAATTGCTATTGTAGCTTTTGCTTTTGTTTTGCGTGCAACGGAGTACATACTTGTTAGAAATCAAATTGAAGGTATTGCAAACTCGTATAATACTATTGGGTTTTTGCAAGGCAGGCATTCTTTAGATGATATTTCGGATGGTGCTAGAGCTATAGGAAGCAGCCCGCATGTACGACTTGAACAGCAAAGAAGAACTGCCGAAGGAGTTATGCAAGGTGTTTTAAGTGGCGACGTTGCTGGTATGAATATGGCAATTCCATTTGAGCAACAGAACCGACAAAGCATATCAATGATTATAGGTACTCTCATAGATGTATGGACTCCTCCTGATAATCAGTTTTGGGAATGGGCGTGGCTTTTTTTAAGAGTTGAAGAAGTTTTTGCAGGTTTTCCAGAGCATGGAGCAGTTGGCCATAATGTTTGGATAAGTATTCATAGAGAAACTTATGAAAATTTTGGCTTTGAAGATATGGAAATAGGTGAAAGATACTTTATGAAGGGGGGTAGGCAATATAATCCTAGCGATTTTTTTGGTATGCCAAGTTTTCCACGAATTCATAATAGTGATAATAACTTGAGGATTATGCCCCTTAATGAAAGCGATAACTTATGGTTTGTGAATCTACTAGAAGGTGAAGAACTCGACTTTACTAGAGAAGAACTTATACCTGTTGCAGAAGATTTGGCATTTTTGAGGCATAATCAAAGTGCAGTACACCTCCAAACCGTTATTGATATGGAGCTTATGCACATATTTAACGAGGATATGCGTCCGCCGTTTTCAACCCCTGATTATGACCCATTTAATACAGCTGGCAGAGGAGTTATGGCAGGGCGTTTAATTGATGAGAATGATTATATAAATGCAAACCCTGTTGCTGTTATAGACCGCTATTTTGCTAGAAATAGGGGGCTTGTGGTTGGTGATACACTTACGATAACAGTTTCAAGAAACCAGCACATTAGCGGAATTTATAGTATTCCAACCGAAGCCGGGATGTTTTCTGATTTTGTTGTTAGAAGTGAAATAGGCGATGAAGATGCCTATACAATAGAGCTTGAAATTGTAGGCATAGTTTTTCATAGGCTTTCAGGCATTTATCAGGTTTCTCCGATGTTTGTTTACATACCTGACTCTGTTTTGCCGCAAGATGTGGTGGTTTCAGTTGCAGACGGGTTATTGCCTATAGATATTCATGATGAGTATTTAATCGCACACCATTATAGCTTTGTTTTAGAAAGTACAAAACACGAACAAGAATTTTTCTTAAATTATAGAGAAATGATGGATATAGAGCATGATATAGAGCTTGTTATGTTATGGTCTGGCATAGGTAATTTTTGGGTTTATGCTGAAGCTATTATATTAATGGTCACATTTAACACTATTGTTGTTTCTATTGTTTTAGTATTTGTGTTGGCTTTAGTCGCATTTTTATTTTTACAGCAAAGGCGTCGAGATTTTGCAATTTTAAGAGCTTTAGGCTTGCCAATTCATAATATTTACAGAAAACTATTTGTTTCTATTTTGTTTGTTGGGCTTCCACCTATGATAATTGGTGGAATTGTTGCATATAATTTTGCGATAAGCCAAGCAAGCGATACACTTAGCTCACTTGGTGATATGGTTTTGGGGTTTGAAGCCAATGCCGTACTCCCTATTCACTTAATTGCCTTATTAATAGCTGTGGTTTTTGTGACACTGTTAATCATGATTTTTGTTGGTGCAGGATATATTGTTCGCCGCCCTGTTTTAGAGATGCTACAAGGCATATTCTTTAAACCAAGACAAAAAAAGAAAGAAAAAAACGAAATAAAAGACACAGAAGAAGTTTCTACAAATCTAGCGAAGCTATCTAATTACAATTTGCCTGATACTAAAAAATCAAAGATTAAAAACTCGTTACGCTTTGTTTTTAAGCATATAGGTCGTTCGCCTGTTCGTTCGGTTTTGGGTATTGTTATTGCGTTTAGCTTTATTGTTGCACTAGGCTGGATTAGTGAATCTATAGTTCGTACAGAAGCCGAGATCGACAATATTTATATAAGCATGAGTATAGATGCTGAAATTGTTCAAGAAGAGAGCAGGGCAGGGCATAGAGACCGTATATTAGGCGATGTTATATTGCCACGGACGGTACATACCATCCGCAATTCTGAATTTACTACAAATGTGAATTATCAGGCAAACTGGTCGTCTTCATTTATTATAGCACCTGAAGAAGATGGCTCGTTCCCTGAAAATTGGGTTGAGGAAATTGGCTATTACGATAATTTGTGGATTAGGCATCCCTTTAACATAGCAGCTTTAGACAATGCCATCGGGATTGGCAGCGTAGAAAATTTTATTAATGACCATACCGACACCATGCTTAATGGAATTATGGGAAGCTTATCAATTGAGTTTTTAGAAGGATTTGATTTAGACGATTTTTACTATCAAGACCGTACTGGAGTTTTTTCAGATGGGCGTATTGTTTCAATGCTCATGGGAGCAGAAGTTTATAATATTGATGCACATCCTGTGCCTATAATAGTATCACAAAGCACTTTAGAGGCTAGAGGAATAAGCCTTGGCGACACAGTTTATTTTGTCTACAGAGATTGGGCACCGGCTTTATGGTTCTCAGTGCCTGCTGTTGTTGTTGGTGTTCATAACGAGCATATTTCGGGGGCTCCAGGCTTACAACAATCTTTCCTTGTTTCGGCTGAGTTTTTAGAGATAACTATTTTAGGAGGCTTGGGCTATAATGTGCTTACATTCTCTATAAATCCAGAGTTTAACAGACAACATCTTGAAGAACCTATTTTTGTTAACGCATCAGGCTGGCTAGGCGGAGGATTAATAGCATTAAGAATATTTGTTTTTGATGAAATGCTTAGAAATACCATAGGAGCTATGAACCAAACGCTTACGCTTTTAGAGCTTTTACAGCCAGTAATTGCAGTTTTGGCGGTATCTATGGCGGCAGGGCTTGCAGTTTTACTAACATTGCAGTTTGCCAAGAATGTGGCTATAATGCGTGTTCTTGGGGCTAGCAAGCGAAAGGCATGTATTGCTTTATGTATAGAGCAGTTGGTTTTATGTTTGTTTGGTATCATTTTAGCACTGTTGTTTTTAATTATTATGGGCTGGGTGGCAGTCTTTACATTATCAGCATTATATTTTGCAGGCGTATTTGTAGGAACTTTAATAGGTGCAGTGCTTGTTACAAAGCGAGAACCTTTAGAATTGTTACAGGTAAGAGAATAAGGAGGATAATATTATGACAGAGTTTAAAATTGAAAACGTATCATACCGTTATAAAAATGGTGATAGAAATGCTTTAGATAATGTTTCGGCTAAGTTTATAGGCGGAAAATTTCACGCAATAGTTGGCCCTTCGGGGAGTGGTAAAACAACGCTTTTATCTATAATGGCAGGTCTTGACAAACCGCATGATGGAACGGTTTATATAGATGGGGAAGACCTTAAAGGTATAAACTTAAACAAGTATCGCCGTGAACGTGTTTCGGTTATATTTCAGGCATTTCAGCTTTTCCCATTATTAACGGCTATTGAAAATGTGGCTTATCCTATGGAAATGCTTGGCATTAGCAAAAAAGAGGCCGAAGCTCGTGCAAAAGAACTTCTTGAAAGCGTTGGTATCACTGGGGCAAAACATAAGCGCTACCCTGCCAATTTATCAGGTGGAGAGCAGCAGCGTGTTGCAATTGCTCGTTCGCTTTCGTCTGGTGCAAAAGTTTTACTTGCCGACGAGCCAACAGGAAATTTAGATGTTGCCAATGGCGAAACTGTTATTGCAATACTTAAGCATTTAGCACATGAAAAAGACTATTGTGTTATTGTTGTAACGCATAATATGGAAATTGCAGAACAATCTGATGTGGTTTACCGCATGTCTGATGGTAATATGAAAGCTTAAACTGTGGCTTGTTATGAGATTGCGGATCAAGTCCGCAATGACATTCTAGATAAATTAAAAAATAAAAAAGCAATGGGGCTATTCCATTGCTTTTTTGTAGAAAACCGAAATATCTTGTTTAAAATAATCTTCAGTAATGCCAAGTGCTGTACAAATTTTTTCTAGGGTGTATGGTCTTGGCAACTCGGCACCATACTCAAAAGCTCGTATAGTTCCAGGCGAAAGACTAATCATGCCAGCAAACTCTCCAATACTTACTTTTCTGCTTAAACGCAAATTTCTAAGAATTATACCAAATTTTTCTTTTTCTGTTAATGAACCGTCTAATAAAGTTGGAAGTGCTCTAAATTGGTCTAAGCCCTTGTCTAAGTAGTCTTGTAATCTGGCTTCTCTAAGTGCACGAGCCATATATGTTCCTGTTTCTATAGCTTCTCTCTCTCCATAGAAAAGTCCTTCTCTAGCTATTAAAATCGAAAGTGCTTTAAATTTATCTCTATCAACACAAAGTATTTTAGCCTTTTTAACATATTCTGCAAATAACCTTTCAACTTCATTAAGGTCTTCTTCTGAAAGATTTTCAAGACCTTTTGCATGTAAAAGTCTATTTGTTATACGTATGTACATATATCTCTTGAAAGTTTCTTCAGCTTCTGCACCTTTAGGATAAAACACAAAATTAGCCTCGATAGCGTTTAGAAATTGAAGAGCTTGTTCATAGCTCTCACATATTGGAATACACATAATTAATAATTTTCTGTTATAATTACCTTTTATAAGCTCCGTACTTGTACCAAACTCTAAATTAGTTAGCATTGGCAATATTAACTTATAAGAAGATTGAATATCGTTGGTTTCTTCAAAGTTAATTAAACCTTTAAGCAAATAAATCGTATTTTCTATAGATTTAAGCTCACTATCTTCGTTATGCTTTAAATACTTTTCAAATTTTTCTTTCATATCTACTATCTTATCAATTTCATATGTGTTATCTAACATAAGAAACTGATTTTTTAATTCAAGTAGCATTTTACTCATAGTTTCACTCCTTTAATAGATACGTTTTGTTAGTATTACTAATCATCGTCAGGAGGCCATGGACCAGCAGGAGGATCTCCACTAAATGGCATAATAGGCAATGGCATTATAATTATAGGTTTCTTTATTTTTCTCATAAAAGTCCCTCCCATTCTATATTCTATTTTTAAAAAGGTGCCTGTAGGCTGGGGGATCAACCTACAGGCTTACTATGGCCATAGTATTTTTTAACTGTTCTTAAACAACTTTCTCTAAAACGATGTCGATATATTCTGTAAACTGCTTGGGAAGAGCAGTGTTTCTATGTAGAATATCAACAATTTTCATAGCTTTTTCTAAACTATCTGTAAGACCATTTGCACCATCTCTGTCGATGAAGATAAAATCATCACCATTTTTAAGATAGCTCTCAACTACTACTCCATATACTATTGCTATAGGTTTGTTAGCATAATTAACCGTTTGCTCTGTGATACGGTAGCAGATATTTATTACCTCATTCGTTTCATTGATAGTTATTTCATTGTTTCTAAAGTGACAGTTGTAAATCATAATTATTTATTCCCCTTTATTATAATTATTTTCAACAGTCTGACTGCAAGCCCTGATTAGGCTTTATTAAAGCAGTATATATACTTTGTAACAAAATCATCATAACATAAAATTCTACATATTGCAATAGGTAATATTATTTTTCATCATTTTTTTATTAGCATAAACTTGTCTATCCACGAATACTATATAAAAAGCAGAAAAGAGGACAAGTATGAAGCAGGAAATTATTAAATATTTTAGCCAGTGTATATATGAGCAACTTTATAATTGTGAGCAAAGTTTTTTCAATAATATAGAAGAAATTAGAATAAGGGTTAACAAACCACTAATTGTTAAATCTTTGGGCAGCGAAATTATTATAAATAAAAATTTTTGTCCTAGTATTAAAGATATGAAAGAAACTATACAGCTTATGAGCGAATTTTCGCTTTATTCTTATGAAGATGAGATTAAAAACGGATACATAACATTGCCTGATGGGCATAGAGTTGGGCTTTGTGGCAAGGTTGTTATAGAAAATGAAAAAGTTAAAACCATTAGCCACATAAGTGCAATTAATGTGCGTTTTAGCCACGAGATTAAAGGCTGTGCGGACGGTATTTTAAAACATGCTAAGGGTTCGGTTCTTATAATATCGCCACCGGGGTGCGGAAAAACAACGCTTCTTAGGGATATTGTAAGGCAAGTTTCGGATGGAGGTCAAACTGTAGGCATTGTAGACGAGCGCTCGGAAATTGCCGCATCTTACTTAGGAGTGCCTCAAAATGATGTTGGCATGAGGACGGATGTTTTGGATTCTTGCAGAAAATCGTTAGGAATTATGATGCTGCTTAGGAGTATGTCGCCCGATATTATTGCGGTTGACGAGATAGGCAGGCAAGAAGATGTTATTGCCATAGAAGAAGCACTAACATCAGGTGTTAAGCTGTTTTGCACAGTTCACGGGAGCAGTATTCAAAATATTTTAGAAAAGCCGCACCTTGCTGAGCTAATTAAGCGAAAAATATTTGATACATATATTATTTTAGGATACGGTGAAAAACCCGGTGAGATAAAACAAGTGTTAAACAAAAACATGAAAGAGGTGGACATATGATTACAAGGCTTTTAGGTATGGCTTTTATAATGCTATCTTCTACAGTTTTAGGATATTATTATTCGGGCAAAGATGGTTACAGGATTAATGATTTGCGTCAAATGAAAAAGGCGTTTTTGATTTTAAGGTCGGAAGTTGAGTATACTCTTTCACCTATCAAGGAGGCAATCGAAAGTATAGCTGAAAAAACTGAAAAACCTGTTTCTAACATATTTAAGGATTTTAAAAATTATCTTGAAGAAAATCCTCGAGATGGATGTGAAAACCTGTGGAAAAACGCAATTGTTAACAATAAAAAATCATACTTTTTTGTAGATGAAGACATAAGCATGTTTTTATCTTTTGGAAAAGTTGTTGGCGGAATGGATAAAAACCTACAACTAGGCACAATTGACATGATTTTGGCATTTATAGATGAAAAGATAGAAGAAGCAACAATAGCATCAGTTAAAAATAAAAAACTTTACAGAAGCCTTGGGATACTTTCGGGTTTGGCACTTTGTATAGTATTTTTCTAAAAACGAGGAGGATAAAAAATGGAAATAGGAGTAGTTTTTCAAATTGCAGCAGTTGGGATTTTAGTGGCCGTTTTAAATCAAGTTTTAAACAGCGTTGGCAGGCAAGAGCAAGCAACAATGACAACACTCGCAGGGCTTGTTATTGTTCTGTTTTGGGTGGTGCAGCATATAAGTAGCTTATTTAACACAGTGCAAACATTGTTTCAATTGTAGGAGGTATCACCATGGATATAATGCAAGTTGTTGCGATTGGCATTATTGCGGCTATTCTTTCCCTAACAATTAAAAAGCAAGTACCTGAAATGGCTTTGATGATATCGCTAGCGGCATCTGTTTTAATATTTTTTATAATATTGCCTAGGCTTGCAGCAGTTTTCGATGTTTTAAGCGTAATTACAAGCCACACAAGTGGAGAGTTTAGATATGTTGATACCTTAATTAGAATTGTTGGAATTGCATACATAGCCGAATTTGGTGCACAAGTTTGTAAAGATGCAGGCGAAGGTGCTATTGCTTCAAAAATAGAACTTTCGGGAAAAGCATTGATTATGGTAATGTCGGCACCAATTATATTTAGCCTACTAAACTTAATTATGGCAGCCCTTTAAGGAGAATAAAACAAATGAAGATAAAACTAATGATAATATTAATAATTGCGGTTGCTTTTATTTTTAACCCAAATATTGTACAGGCTAGTGAGCCGATAGATTTTTTTAATAACCATATGGATATACTAGATTTTTCTGAAATAAATTCCATAACAAATGGAGCCGAAACTGCATATAGCATTAATTTTTCTGACATTGTTGCAAGAGCAATATCAGGCGATCTAGATTTATCACTTTCAGGCATATTAAACTCAGCTCTTAGAATTATTTTTAATGAAATTTTTGAAAATATCGGACTACTTAGGAATTTACTAATTTTGTGCATCCTTGCAGCACTTTTGAAAAATCTTACGGATTCTTTTGAAAATAAATCAGTTGGTGAGGTTGGATTTTATGTAAGTTATATAGCGGTTGTAATCATTTTGTTTTCTTCTTTCATAGCAACGATTTACATATTAGAGAGCTTTACTACAACGCTAACAACATTCATAAACGCATCCATTCCAATAATTACAATACTTATGGTTATGAGCGGAAACATGACAGGTGGCTATGTTTTTAGTAGTATATTATATTTTTCTACAGGATTTATAACAATGCTTATAAGAAATTTTTTAATCCCGCTTATAACAATTGCTTCAACTTTGCAAATTGTAAATCATCTAACTGAAAACGGTATGCTTAAAAATTTTTCGGAGCTTTTGAAAAAGATAATTGAATGGACTATAAAGAGTGTTGCTTTAGTTTTTATGGGTGTTATAACACTTCAGAAGATAAGTACGCCTATACTTAATAATCTAACTGTTAGAACAGCAAGAAGCACTGTAAATGTAGTTCCTGTTGTCGGTGAGGTTCTAACAGGTGCAATGGATACGGTTATGTCTTTTATATCTGCCTCTAAAAGTGGAGTTTTAGTTGCAATACTAATTACTGTTATTGCTTTTTGTGTTGTGCCGATAATAAAGCTTGCTGCACTATATTTTATATACAAGCTTGTTGCAAGCCTTGTGCAACCTATTTCCGATAAAAGAATAGTAAGCTGCATAGACACAATGGGCAATTTTACATCGCTATTACTTTCTTGTGCAGTTACAATTACGGTTATGTTTATTTTTTCTGTAACCTTGATGCTAGCATTCTGAGGAGGGCTTTATGAACGCAATATCCGAATACGCCAAAAATATAGCAATATTTCTAATTTTTATGGCATTTATAGGAATAATTATTCCAAGTGAAAAATATAAAAAGTATATAAACCTTATATGCGGCTTTATTCTTATGATCTTGGTTTTAATGCCAGTTTTAAATTTGATTTCAGGTAACGAACTAAGTATTAACAATTTACAACACCAGATGGAAATAAATTTAAATAGGAATATAATTCAAAGAGAGCTTGATAATCACGATGAAGCGGCTTTAAGCCTTATTTTAGAAGTATATAAATCAGACTTAGAAAGCCAAATGAAAAACTTAATTACAGCAAGAGGTTTTATCCCGCTTGAAATAAATTTTTATATAGATACAGGCCGCGAAAACTTTGGCACAATAAATCATATTAGTGCTACAGTTTCACAAGGTGGTGCGTTAACACAGCGGGATAGTATTATAAACATTGAAAGAATTACAATAGGACCACAAATATCATCAAGAAATAGGCCTAGTTTAGGCGATACTGAGCAAGAAGATATAAACCCAGAAATAAAAAATTTGAAAAATTTTCTAGCAGACTTCTATAATTTGTCCGTTAGTAATATACATATAAAAGAAACACAATAACAAAAGATTTAGGAGATGAACTTATGGAGTATCTAAGAAACATTTTTAAAAATAAAGACCGACCAGTAAAACTAAACCTTATTTTAATGGCGGTAGCGGGAATTGTTCTTCTTGTACTTTCAAGAAACTTTTTGGGTGGCTCTAGCCAGCCAGAAAATATGCCTCACAATAACGAAATATTGCCTTTTCATATTCAAGAAACAAGGGGTAGTTCGTTAGAAGAAGAGCTTGAAAGGCGCCTTATTGCAGTATTATCTCAAGTAGCTGGGGTAGGTGAGGTTGATGTAATGATTAGCATGTCGCACAGTGCTGAGATTATTTTAGCAGAAGATATAAGGCTCGAAGAACACACAACAAAAGAAGTTGATTCGGAAGGCGGAACAAGAGAAATAACAACAAGAAACCAAAATAACCAAGCGATAATACTTCAAAATGCTTCGGGACAACAACCTCTTGTTTTAAAAGAGATAGAGCCTCGAGTGGAAGGAGTTATAATAGTGGCACAGGGGGGGGACGACATCTTTGTAATAGAAGCCATAACAAATGCGGCACGAACCGTTTTAGGCGTTGCCCCACACAGAGTAGTTGTATTAAAAATGAAATAATATAGAATTTAGGAGGAATAAAAATGTTTGCGATAAAAAGAAATCAGGTTATTGTAACGGCACTTGTTGTTATGATAGCAGTAGCGGGGTATTTAAATTTTAGTGATTCGAGAGTTAATCAATCTCCAGGGCTTACATATACTTTAGAAGATGATATAAATTCGCTTTTAGATGAAGGTATAGAGGTTATTAGCCTTAACAATTCTACACTTACTATGGAAAACTTAACAAATGCTGATATTATGACTAATAATCCATCAATTTTACTCACCACAAGTGAAAATGAAGATGATGAAAATGTAGAGGCGGTATTTTTAGACACCAATATTAATCCAGATACATTTTTTGTTCAAGCCAAATTAGACCGTGAAAACTCTAGGTCGCAACAGCAAGAATTATTACTTAATATGATTAACAACCAAAACCTAGACCAACCACAAAGAGCACAATTTGCAGATGCAATGCTTGATATTCAAAGAAGAATTGAGAGAGAATCAGCAGCCGAAGCAATGATCGAATCTCGCGGATTTAGAGGTGTCTTTGTAAGAATTGGTGACAACTCGGTTGATGTTGTTGTTGATAAAGAAAATCTAACAGAAGCGGAAGCCGCACAAATTGAAGACATAATAAGAAGAAAAACAGGCATGGATGTAACAGAAATTAGAATAAGCACTTTGAGAAGATAATATATAGGCGACTATAAAGATAGTCGCCATTTTTTATTTACATATACATTTAAACCGACTATAATATATTTAGGTGATATTAATGATTATAGGAATTGGCACAGACATTATTGAAATAAAACGAATAGAAAACGCAATTAAAAAAGAAAACTTCTTAAGCAAATATTTTACTGAGAAAGAGAAGATTTTAGAATTAAAAAGTATTGCAGCAAATTTTGTAGCAAAAGAGGCATTTTCAAAGGCACTTGGTACAGGAGTTAGAGGTTTCTCGCTTAACGAAATTGAGGTTTTAAGAGATGAACTTGGTGCACCTTTTATAGTTTTATATGGAAATGCTGAAAAGTTTGTAAAAGCTAAGGGTGTAAAAAAAGTTCATGTATCTGTATCTCATTCAAAAGAATATGCAACGGCTGTTGTTATTCTAGAGTAAATGTAATAAAATTTGGCAAATTTGAGCATACTCCATACAAAGGAGTGTGCTTTTATGTTTAGAAAACGAATAATTCCAATTTTCGCTATAGTGTTATGTGTTGTTACTATATTTTGGTTTTCAGAAAACCGTATAAGAAACGATGTTTTACTTCGAAGCCGTGCAAGATACAACCCTGAAACAGATTTGATATATACAAGATACCAAACAAGCCTAGAGCTTAATAAACTCTCTGGCGGAAGAATTTCAACATTTGTTCCACGATTTAGAGAAACAACTTTTGAAATTGCAAACATATACGCAAATCTTTTTGCTATAACCGAAAACTTTTTAGAAACTGAAGAAAGCTTTATTTTCTCTACAGGAGATAGGGAGCTTATCATACACAAATTTGTAAGCAAAGTAGAATATAGGAATAATGCCATTAATAAATTTGAAGAAGGCATACAAATTTCTCATGAAGAAGCTATTGAAATAGCCGAAGATTTTTTCAGAAGCAATCTTTTAGAGTTAAATTATGAAGAAGCCTTTATTACTTTTGAAGATGGTATATTTAATATAACTTTTATAGGCCGTCTTGGAAGCCTTAAAAATATGGGATTTGCAAATAATATACAGATTACTAAATCAGGTGATGTTATTTCTGCTGAATATTATTATACAACTTATGAAAGACTTAATTCGCTTGATATTAAAAGTGTATATCAGGCGTTTCATGAATTACCTATTGATTTAGGCAGTGATAATATGATATATATTACTGATTACCAGCTTGTTTATATTTATGCAAACAGCATCATCCAGCCTGCATATTTTTTTAGAGGTGTTGTAGATGGTGGTGGATATTTTGAATCTTTTGTTAAAGCTATTTCGCTTAGATAACAAAAAACGATAGGAGATGATACACATGAAAAAAGAAAAACCTTTAACAGAAAATGATATTTTAAAGTATGAAATTGCTGAAGAATTAGGGCTTTTAGATAAAGTTAAAGAAACAGGCTGGAAAAGCCTAACTGCCAAAGAAAGCGGAAGAATAGGTGGGATTATGACCAAGCGTAAAAAAAGTAAAGCAAATAAGCAAGATAATGGTTGACATTTTTATAATTATAAGATATACTATTATAGGCGACAAGTAAAAATACTTTACATCAGAGGATAATATGGACAAAAGGCTTTATATTACTATGCTTTATGATTTTTATGGCGAACTTTTAACAGAAAAACAGAAGACTTTTTTTGAAATGTATTACCATAACGATATGTCGCTTAGAGAAATTGCAGAAGTTAGTAATATCACGCCACAAGCCGTATCTGACTTAATTAAGCGGGTTGAGAAAATTATTATTTCTTACGAAGATAGACTAAAACTTGTAGACAAATTTGCAAAACAAAAATTAACACTTACAAAAATTTATCAAAGCTTAGATACACATGAAAATATAAGTAAGATTAAAGAAATGATTGAAGAATTATTGGAATAGGAGGGCAACCTACATGGCATTTGAAAATTTGGGTTCTAAACTTCAAGATGTTTTTAAAAAACTAAGATCCAAAGGAACACTGACTGAAAAAGATGTTAAAGAGGCTCTTCGTGAGGTTAAGCTTGCACTTTTAGAGGCTGATGTTAACTTTAAAGTTGTAAAAGATTTTATAAATACTGTAACCGAAAAAGCCGTTGGCGACGAAATACTAAAAAGCCTAACTCCAGGGCAGCATGTTGTTAAAATTGTTAATGATGAATTAGTTAATTTAATGGGTTCTTCGCAATCAAAGCTCACTTTTTCTAATAATTCGCCAACTGTCTTTATGATGGTTGGGCTTCAAGGTGCTGGTAAAACAACAACTATTGGTAAGCTATCTGGCCAACTCAGAAAACAAGGCAAAAAGCCACTTTTAGTTGCTTGTGATATTTATAGGCCAGCGGCCATTAAGCAGCTTGAAGTTGTTGCTAAAACGTATAATATACCAGTTTTTTCGATGGGTACTGATGTAAATCCTGCCATAATAGCCACTAAAGCTTTAGAAGAAGCTAAAATTAAAGGTAACGATGTTGTTATCGTCGATACTGCTGGCCGTTTACATATAGATACGGAGCTTATGGGAGAGCTTGCAGATATTAAAACGGCAATAAGGCCGCAAGAAATCTTACTTGTAGTTGATGCTATGACAGGGCAAGATGCTATAACTGTTGCAGATAGCTTTAACCAACAGCTTGGAATTGACGGAATAATAATAACAAAACTTGATGGTGATACAAGGGGCGGTGCTGCACTTTCTGTAAGAAGTGTTACGGGCAAGCCTATAAAATATGTTGGCATGGGTGAAAAAATGGAGGATTTAGAGCCATTCCACCCAGACCGAATGGCATCAAGAATTTTAGGCATGGGCGATGTTTTGTCGCTAATAGAAAAAGCTCAGGAATCTTTTGATGAAGAAGAGGCTAAAAAACTTGAGCAAAAAATGAGAACTCAAGACTTTAATCTTGAAGATTTTCTTTCGCAGATGCAGCAAATTAAAAAGATGGGGCCTATTAAAGATATACTTGGTATGCTTCCGGGTATGGGCAAAATGAACATAGGTGATGCCCAAATTGATGAAAAAGCTATGGTGCATATTGAAGCGATTATACAATCTATGACAGCTCGCGAACGCCAAAACCCAGATATTTTAAACGGACCTAGAAAAAAAAGAATTGCAACAGGCTCAGGAAGAAGTATTCAAGAAGTAAACCAGCTTTTAAAAAGATTTGAAGATATGAAAAAAATGATGAAACAATTTAGTTCCGCAGGAAAAGGAAAAAAGGGCGGAAGGTTTAAAATGCCGTTTTAGAAAGGGACTAATTATGAAAAAGAGAGTTATAGCTTTAATTATTATGTGTTTAATGCTTGTTTACTGTGCAAATATTGCTGAAGAAGTTTCAAGTTCTTCAATAGAGGATGCTTATGAATACTTTAAAGATAAACCCTTAAACGGGCTTTCGTGGAGCCAAGATGACTTTCCTTGGTTTTTGGATATAGAGTTAGGGCAAGTATTTAAAGTTGTTGATACATTGGAAGATGGTAGCGAAACTGTGCGTTTTCTGCGTACAGATAGGCTTCTTTTAGGAATAACATTAGTCATTGAAGGATTTATAATCGACTAGCCAAATCAATTTGATATTTATTAAATTAAATATATATACTACACTTTTTGGAGGTGAAAACATGGCTGTAAAAATTAGACTTAAAAGAATGGGTGCTAAAAAAGCTCCTTTTTATAGAGTAGTTGTTGCTGATTCGAGAACTCCTCGTGATGGCAAAGCTATTGAGGAAATTGGATATTACGACCCAACTAAAAATCCAGCAGAAGTTAAGATAGACATTGAAGCTGCTAAAAAATGGCTTTTAAATGGTGCGCAACCATCTGATACTGTTAGAGATTTACTTAAAAAAGCTGGTGCTATGTAGTTAAATGTAGGAGGTATTCAGCATGAAAGATTTACTAGAATTAATTGCTAAAAGCTTGGTTGATAATCCTTCAGAGGTTTCTGTTAAAGAAATTGAGAGCGACGGCTCTACAATTTTAGAGCTTAGAGTTGCCGAAGAAGATATGGGCAAGGTTATTGGCAAACAAGGAAGAATTGCAAAAGCTATTCGTACTGTTGTTAAAGCAGGTGCTATTCATAGCGGTAAAAGAATAGTTGTTGAAATAACTCAAAACTAGGGGCTTTTCTATAGCCTCTTTTTTTGAAATTTTTAGAGGAGCAAGTATTATCATGGATTTTTTTGATATTGGAACTATTATAAATACACATGGAATTAAGGGTGAAGTTAGAGTATATCCTTTAACCGATGAGCCTGAAAGATTTAAAAAATTAAAGCAAGCAAGAATATTTTTGCGTGGGCAAGAGTTTTTTTACGATATAGAAAGTGCCAAGCTGCATAAACAATTTGTAATACTTAAGTTAAAAGGGATTGAAAGCATTGAGGATGCAAACAAGCTTAGAGATGGTGTTATTAAAATAGAGCGAAAAGATGCCATAGAGCTTGAAGAAGATGAATACTTTGCTAAAGATTTATACAATATGCTTGTTGTTTTAGAAAATGGTGAAGAGCTTGGCATACTTACAGATATTATTATTACTGGTGCAAACGACGTTTATGTTGTAAGATCAGAGGGGAAAAAAGATATACTTATTCCTGCTATAAAACAGTGCATACTCAATGTTGACGTAAAAAATAAAAAAATGACGGTGCATTTGCTTAAAGGTTTGAGGGATGAATAATGAATTTTCATGTATTAACACTTTTCCCAGAGTCGGTTATAGGGGGACTTTATCATAGCATTATAAAAAGGGCTGTGGATGAAGAAAAAATTGATATAAATTGTATAAATATTAGAAATTTTTCTGGAAACAAGCATAATAGAGTGGATGACTACCCTTACGGTGGCGGTGCGGGTATGCTTATTCGTGCTGAACCTGTTTATGAAAGTTATAAGTCGATTGAAGAAGAGTTGTCGAAAAATAGAAAAGTTGTTTATGTAACACCTCAAGGCAAGCCTTTTACACAAAAAATAGCCGAAGAATACTCAAAGCTCAATGATTTAGTTATAATTTGTGGCCATTATGAAGGTGTAGATGAAAGAGTTATTGAGGAAATTGTAGATGAGGAAATTTCTATCGGAGATTTTGTGCTTACTGGCGGAGAGCTTGCAGCAATGATAATTATTGATGCAGTTTCTAGGCTTATTCCAAGTGTTTTAGGTAAAGAAGAGTCTTTTATTGACGAGAGTTTTTCAGATGGGCTTTTAGAATATCCGCAATACACAAGACCAAGTGAGTTTTTAGGAAAAAAAGTACCCGATGTTTTATTATCGGGCAATCATTCAGAGATAGAAAAATGGAGAAAAGAGCAAGCATATTTACGCACACAAAAGAAACGTCCAGACTTGCTATAAGCAATTTTCACAAATTCCAAAAAACATAAAATGCTCTTTGTCTATTTTATGCTTAGATTTTTCAACCATATCAGCTACAAAAGTTTTGCCAGATAGGGTACAAGGTAAATCTAAAACTTCATTGCAGGTACTACAAATAAAATGGGGATGTGCCTCGACCGTAGCATCGTATCTAAGCGAATCTTCTCCAACACTAAATTCTTGTACAAGATTAAGGTTCTTTAATGTTTCTAAATTTTTGTAAATCGTTGCAAAGCTTATATATGGGTGTGTTTCTTTTATAGCTTTATATAATGTTTCTGCTGTTGGGTGTTTATCAGTGCTTGCTAAAGCATTAAAAACAGCAATTCTCTGTGGTGTTACCTTAAGGCCTTTATTTTTTAGCATAGTTGCAGTCGAATCCACAGTTATACCTCCAATTAATAATTATTATCAAATTGATTATAAAACATTTTTAGAAGCTAGTCAATGTTAATTTATGTTATTGTTTTAACATAGCAATTGTGTTAAAATATATTAGAGGTGATTTTTTTGAATATAGTTCTTTTAGAGCCAGAAATACCATTTAATACAGGAAATATAGGAAGAACCTGCGTTGCAACGGATTCTAAATTACATTTAATTAAGCCATTAGGCTTTGAAATAGATGATAAAAGCATAAAACGTTCGGGACTTGATTATTGGCAAGATCTTGAAGTTTATTACTACGAAAATTTTGCAGATTTTGTTGAAAAAAACAATAATCCAATGATATATATAGCCAGCACAAAAGCAAAAAATTTGTATAGCGATGTTTGTTATGAAGAAGATAGCTTTATAATGTTTGGCAGAGAAAGTTCTGGCACACCAGAAGAAATTTTAATACAATATCCCGAAACGTGCATACGTATCCCTATGCACGAAAAGCATCGTTCGTTAAATCTTTCTACTTCGGCTTCTATAGTGTTGTACGAAGCATTAAGGCAGCAAAACTTTAAAGGACTTTTGTTAGAGGGTGAGCTTAGAAAATACAAATGGGTGGATGTTTCTAATGATTAAAAGAAAAAAAACAAAGCTTGTTAACATTGGTGATGTTAAAGTTGGTGGTTTTAGCGACATTTCTATACAGTCTATGACAAATACTGACACAAGAGATGTAAAAAAAACTGTTGCCCAAATTAAAGCTTTAGAAGATGCTGGCTGTGAAATAATAAGAGTTGCAATTCCTGATTTAGAGGCGGCAGAGGCTTTAAAAGAAATAAAAAAACAAATCAAAATTCCGCTTGCAGCAGACATTCACTTTGATTATAGGCTTGCTTTAAAATCTATAGAAAATGGCGTTGATAAACTTAGATTAAACCCAGGCAATATTGGTGATAAAGAACGTATAAGGCAAGTAGTAGAAAAAGCAAAAGAGCGCTCTATCCCTATAAGAATTGGTGTAAATTCGGGTTCTATTGAAAAGCATATTTTAGAGAAATATAAAAGACCAACGGCCGAAGCAATGGTTGAAAGTGCATTAACACATGCAAGTTACATAGAAGAGTTTGGGTACGATAAAATACTTATATCGCTTAAAGCATCGTCTGTAATAGAAACGGTTGAGGCCTATAAGATGATGAGCGAAAAAGTTGACTATCCGCTACATGTAGGAATTACTGAATCGGGCACAGAATATGCTGGCAGTATAAAATCTGCCGTCGGAATAGGTGCAATTTTACTTATGGGAATAGGGGATACGGTGAGAGTTTCGCTTACGTGTGACCCTGTTCGTGAAATTATTTGTGCAAAAGAAATTTTAAAAAGCATTGGCATAAGAAAATTTGGAATTGAGTTTATTTCTTGCCCAACTTGTGGGCGAACTGAAATTGATTTAATTTCTCTTGCTAATGAGGTTCAAGATAAGTGCAAACATATTGATAAGCATATAAAAGTTGCCATAATGGGATGTGTTGTTAATGGCCCAGGTGAGGCTCGTGAGGCCGATTTAGGCATTGCAGGCGGAAAAGGCGAGGGGATTATCTTTAAAAAAGGAGAAGTTATGCGAAAGGTTCCTGAGCAAAATTTGGCTGAAGAATTAATTAAAGAAATAGAGAAGTTGTAATATGAGTATGGAAAAAGTGAAAGATAAAAACTTTAATAAGGTATTTCAAAAGATAAAATTTTCTGATAAAGCTAGAAAATCTTTTTCTGATGCAGAAGTTGAGAAAATACATATAAATAAAGCTGATTTTACTATGAATGTTGAAGTTTTATCTTATAAAATTATTCACGAAAGCTTAGTAAAAGAAATTAGTGATAAGCTTTATCAAGAGTTTCCTTTAATGAGTAAAATTAATGTAAACCTTAGATACATAAATCTTGAAGACAAAATTAAAAACTATTGGGAAAATATTTTATACGCAATTAACGAAATAAGTCCGTTATGCTACAAGATAGCCGAAAATGCTGAATATACGATTACTACAAACCACCTTGAAGTTGCTTTGCCAACAAAAGGCTTATTTATATTTTCAAAAAAACAAATAGATAAGGCTATTCAAAAACTGATAAATGATAGGTTTCTAGTCAATTTTAGTGTTAGATTTACAGAGAAAATATTTGACGAAGAAGAATCGCAAAAACACTTAGAAAAAAAGCAAGAATTTGAAAATAAACTATATCAAGACTACATAAATGAAGTCGTGTTAAATGAAGATAAAGCGGAAGAATCTTCTACAGAAACACACAAGGCACCACAAAAACGCCGCAGAAGTAAATTGAAAATTAATCATGAAATGTCTGGTATTATTACAAAACTTAATGAAACAATTGAAGTTAGTGATGATATTTTTATTGAGGGCCAAATTTTTCAAACAACTACTAAGGAAACAAAAAATGGGCTTTACATTGTAACTTTTGATATGACAGATGGAACAAATTCAATAACAGTAAAATTCTTTTTAAAACCTGACGAATATAGTGAAGAGGCTAAGTCGCTTATCAAAAAAGGAAGCTTTATATCAGTATATGGCAAAGTTCAGTTTGACGAATTTTCAAAAGAAATTGTTGTAATGGCAAATGAAATTGGAAAAGGTAAGAGTGATACAAAAGAAAAACGTATAGATAACGCTGAAGTTAAGCGTGTTGAGCTACATTTACATACGCAAATGAGTGCTATGGACGCTGTAACCTCCACAAAAGCCTATATAGAAAGGGCACTTGAATGGGGCCATAAGGCAATTGCTATAACCGACCATGGAGTTTTACAAGCTTTCCCAGAAGCAATGGCAGCTTCGGCAGGCAAAGATATTAAAATAATTTATGGTGTTGAGTGCTACTTAATAAATGATATGGGTGCTGTTGTTCAAAGTGCAAGAGGGCAAACTTTAGATGGTGAGTTTGTTGTTTTTGACGTTGAAACCACAGGCTTCTCAAAAGAAATTGATGTTTGCATTGAAATTGGAGCAGTTAAGGTTAAAAATGGAGTAATTATTGATAAGTTTTCGTCTTTTATTAATCAAAATGTTCCTATTCCTAAAAAAATAACGAGTCTTACTGGGATTACTGATGAAATGCTTGTTGGAAAGCCTTTAGAAAAAGATGTTATTCCTAAATTTTATGAATTTATTGGAAATGCTGTTTTAGTTGCACATAATTCAAGCTTTGATGTAGGCTTTTTAAAGAGTGCAGTTAGAAGAGTTCTTCCAGATAAAGAGGTGGAAAATACCGTTTTAGATACTGTTGAACTTTCTAGAACTCTTTTTACAGAGCTTAAAAGCCATAAGCTTAATTTGGTTGCAAACCACTTAGGTGTAAAGCTTGATAATCACCACAGAGCTGTAGATGATGCAATAGCAACAGCAGAAATATTTCTAAAGTGTACTGAAATACTTAAAAATCAAGGGATAAATTCTTTGCAGGATATAAATATCTTGGCAAGCAAAAATATAAATAAAAGCAAGCTAAGGGCAAACCATGCGGTTATACTTGTAAAAAATCAAATAGGTCTTAGAAATTTATATGAGCTTGTAAGCAAGTCACATATCGAGTATTATCATAGACGACCGAGAATTCCTAAAAGCGAATACTTAAAGTTTAAAGAAGGGCTCATAATTGGAACTGCTTGTGAATCTGGCGAATTTTATAGAGCAATATTGGATAACAAACCTAAAGATTATTTTGCTGAGCTTGCCGAATTTTATGATTATTTTGAAATTCAGCCTATTGAAAATACTGCATTCTTAGTTCGTGAAAAAACAGTTGCCTCAAACCAAGAGCTTATGGATATAAATAAAAAAATTGTAGAATTAGGTAAAGAATTTGGAAAACCTGTTGTTGCAACTTGTGATGTGCATTTTTTAGAGCCAGAAGACGAATTGTATCGCCGTGTTATAATGGCTGGTGGTGGCTTTTCTGATGCTGATAATCAAGCACCATTATATTTTAGAACCACTGAAGAAATGCTTGAAGAATTTAGCTTTTTAGGTGAAGAAACAGCTAAGGAAGTTGTAATTACAAACACTAATAAAATAGCAGATTTGATTGAGAAAATAAAACCAATACCTGATGGCACTTTTCCACCCAAAATAGAAGGCTCTGATGAAGAGCTTAGAGAAATAACAACAAGGCGTGCAAAAGAATTTTTCGGCGAACCGTTACCAAAGCTTGTTGAAGATAGGCTTAACCGTGAGCTTGATTCTATCATAAAAAACGGCTTTGCTGTTATGTATATAATTGCACAAAAGTTGGTTAAAAAATCGCTAGATGACGGGTATTTGGTTGGCTCTCGTGGCTCTGTTGGGTCTTCTTTTGTTGCAACTATGGCAGAGATCACAGAAGTTAATCCTTTACCTGCACATTATTTGTGCAAAACTTGTAAGTTTTCTGATTTTGATTCTGAAGATGTTTTGGCTTTTAAAAAAGAAAATCCCGGAGGTTCAGGGTGTGATATGCTTAATAAAAATTGCCCTGTTTGTGAAAGCTTATTAGAAAGAGATGGGCATGATATTCCTTTTGAAACATTTCTTGGGTTTGATGGCGATAAAGAACCCGATATAGACCTTAATTTCTCAGGAGAATACCAAGCAAAAGCACATGCTTATGCAGAAGAATTATTTGGGTCAGACCATGTATTTAAAGCTGGAACAATTGGCACACTTGCCGATAAAACAGCCTTTGGTTATGTAAAAAAATATATGGACGAGCGTGGAATTAACTCAAGAAAAGCAGAAATTGAGCGAATTAAAAACGGTTGTACAGGCATTAAAAAAACTACAGGGCAACATCCTGGTGGTCTTATGGTTGTACCTGCCGAAAACTCTATATACGAATTTTGCCCAATTCAAAGGCCTGCAAATGACATGAAAACTAGTGTTGTAACAACACATTTCGATTATAATGCTATAAGTGGAAGGCTTTTAAAACTTGATATACTCGGGCATGATGTTCCTACAATAATTCGTATGTTGCATGACTTTACAGGTATAAATCCGCAAGATGTTTCACTTTCTGATAAAAGGGTTATGAGTCTTTTTACAAGCCCTGAAGCAATGTTAGTTAATGAGTTTGATATTGACTGCAAAACTGGAAGTTTAGGACTTCCAGAGTTTGGAACAGGATTTGTTCGTCAAATGCTTATTGATACTAATCCTCAAACTTTTGGTGAGCTTGTTAGAATTTCGGGGCTTTCTCACGGAACAGATGTATGGTTAAATAATGCACAGGAGCTTATTAAAAATAAAACTTGCACACTTAAAGATGTTATCCCAACTCGTGATGATATTATGGTTTATCTTATAGCAAGTGGCTTACCTAGAGATGAATCCTTCAAAATTATGGAGAATGTTAGAAAAGGCAAGGGACTAACCGCAGAAGAAGAAAAAATTATGGAAGAATACAATATTCCTGCATGGTATATTAGTTCTTGCAAAAAAATAAAATATATGTTTCCTAAAGGGCACGCCGTTGCATATGTTATGATGACTGTTAGAATTGCTTATTTTAAACTGCATCATCCATATAGTTTTTATGCGGCAACTTTTTCAGTTAAATCTGAAGATTTTGATTACGAACTTATGTGTAAAGGCAAAGATATTGTAAAAGACGAGATAACCCGCATAAAATCCTTAGGAAATGATGTCACAGCTAAAGATAAAAGTATTTTAACAACTTTAGAGCTTGTCAATGAAATGTATGCAAGAAAACTTAATTTTGCACCTTTAAACTTATACGAAGCAGACGCTACAAAGTTTAAAATTGTAGATGCAGGAATTATGCCGCCGTTATCGTCAATACAGGGGCTTGGTGAAACTGTTGCACAAAATATT
>Ga0123352_10002221_pt1 | contig 26888 bp, 22 predicted proteins | sample TergutLab28metaG_FD_89700 | JGI IMG/M metagenome (GOLD analysis project Ga0123352, IMG submission 89700) | Labiotermes labralis P1 segment gut microbial communities from Petit-Saut dam, French Guiana - Lab288 P1 | ecosystem: Host-associated > Arthropoda: Insects > Digestive system > Gut ... | reverse complement strand
TTCTTCTTGATTTAATCACTCGAGGAACAATATAGATCATGGAGCTCCACTCCCTCGTTACCTCGTCCCTCCTACCCCCAAATATCCTACCAGCAGCCTATTCTCAATTACCCTTAGCCTACATTCCTCCTCAGCGTGAGAGACCAAGTTTCACACCCAGGAAAAACAAATGGCAAAATTATAGTTCTGACATGACATGAAGGTCGGAAAGGAATTTTTTATTACTGCGTACACAATGTGTCCACACCTACGGCATTACTACAGATCTTGCTGCAAATATCAGATCAAATTCAGACCATAAGGGGGAAAATGGTTACACGTTCTAACCTCCTGACAGGAACGCCCAGTTCGAACCTCGTCCTGTAGATTAGATATTCTGGCCGTGCTTTCTGAATGTTTCTCTTTCCTCCCAGCTACATGTAAAATACTATATCAACACAGACTGCTACTCATATTAGGAATCCAGAAGCAAAGTGAAAGCAATGCTTTGCATAACATACAAAACCAGAAATGAAAATGAGAAGCACGAAAACAGGAAGACAAAGAAAGACACAAGGTTTCGGCCTTGATGTGCCAGACAGGCAATCCTTGAACCATTCTGCCCTTCCTTATATCATTGTACCTGAATTTAATACTGTGCTTCCAAATGTGATTAAATCTTAATTTTGACTAATTGGTCGATCGTAGTACACAGAAAGAGAACAAGAAACTACCAAAAAAAAAGTTCATGTCCTCCAGCATTGCATGTACGTTGCGATGTATTTCCATGCGAGAGGGGTCTCCGTAGTTATTTGCATTAAATACCTTAATGTACATGTTAACCTTCAGACGCCTAACGTCAACTTTAGTTGACGTACCGCACCGCTAACCTCCAAAGTTGCATTTTATATATTTATTCAACAAATATTGATACAGAATATTTTAAACATGGTTTATACCCTCCGTTTTTTTTTCTTCAAAATGCAGTTTGTTTCATAATTCTAACGTATTTGGTTCCTGTATTATTCACATTTTATATACAGTGTGTGCTAAAATTTAAAAAAAAATAATTCCGGCGCCAAAAGGTTAAGGTAGCTATCTCTGGCATGAGACAAAACACGGTGCTTACAGTTGTATTCAGAATCGTGCCAAATGGCCATCAAACATAACGAACTCGCAAAATATGATCCGTTGTGTAGTTGTGCAACCTCTTAATTCAACACCATACAATTATTTCCCTAAACAGCATTTAATCGTTTTGTCTTTGTAATGGGAAATAATGTTTACTGTGACGTAGGAACTACATGTTTATATATTATTTGGGTACATCAATTTCCGGCTTGAGGAGGTTAACCGCTCGATAATCGAATTTGTAATGAAGAAGCTGGGAGCTTTCTATGACGCACTGGCTGAATTTTTAACATTACTTAGATGGACTTCAAATTTAAAATGGTTAAAAATACGTCTTATTGACAGTTTACAGTCAACGTAAGGAATATACAAACTGAAAGTGGATTGGTAGCCTGTATGCAGTAATTAAAATACATTCTTTCTGTTGCTGTCATCAACGTTCCAGAAGCGAATGTCCGAAAGCCGAAGCACAGTATATCGAAACTCACCAAATCGAAATAAAATTTCCGTTTGGTAGCGCAAGTAGAACGAGCGCTTCCTAACGAAACAGAACAAAAGTGTCTCCACGCAGCCTGAAGTTCCAGTACTACGTTAGCCGCGGACACTGCAAGTGCAGCGGAGGTTTCAGTGTCAAGGTTATGTGAAGAGTTCTGTTAGAGGATGACTGTATATGAAAACAAAAACAGTTAATAGTGTATTCGTAAGATCTGGAAAAAGGGGAAGAGTGCACAAAAAGTCGCTATATAAGTGGTTTCCAAAATGTACTCCAAGCAATCCCATCGCGTTTCCAGCAGTTCAGCGGAAACCGTAATTGACGATTAATTTTACAGAATATACAACTTCAGGTCGCTAAATGAAATGGAAAGATGCTTCCATTGTACGATACAATGAATTGGCACCGGTGCTTGCAGACTTCACGTACGAAACCTTCTCTACAGCAACAGTTCAAAAACCACAAATATATTATCTATATTATAGTTTTTCGTAGACTAAACAAATCACAATAAACATAACTTCAAACCACAATTAGCAACGAGTTTAAAAAACCATTCGTTTTCGATGTCTCACTCTGAAAACACGCAGTGGACACTGGCGAGGGATGGAAAAGGGCAAGGGCAGGACGTCACCCCCCTGAAAGATAGCGCCAATATTAGACACTGGGCACGGCTGCTCTCAAAACTCGGAATATTAAGGAGAAAAAATTCATATAATACGCTCGTAACACACAGTTCACATCGAATACAACATTTGATGATCTGCTGTGTGTTTACGAACATTTACACACACATCTCAGGGAAAAATTTCCATATAGCTGTTCAAATCTCATTAAATCTCTTCTATGGAAACCGGAAAGAAACTGTATGTTTTCCAGTACCACCAATGTACCCTACATTTAAAAACACATGCTTCTCCTCGTAAGGATCAAATAAACTCACACAAAGTACATCATCCACAACACCCAACAATATATCATTGCAGCGTGTTCCAGCATTAAAGAGCTTACCTGTTGTATCCGTACCATTCAACTGGAATGAATTAAATGAAACTAAAGCTAACTACAGCTGTGCAAATACAAATGGGCATATCGATATGAGGACGGCCGCAGGCGGAGTTGGTATGGGGGTGTGGATAATTCAATAACGAGACTTCGCGCAGAACTCCTGACCTTGACTGTTAATCACCAAATAACGATGTCAGTTACCGCTAAACCTTCCCTCAGTCACGTGCCCAAAACACACTCCGTTACGTTGGCGTAGTACACAGCAACAAACATTTTTACAAACGCATTGTTAAATTGCCGCAATCGTGTTTTATAAGAATGAAGTACGAATAAACAACAAATGTCTTGTTAATTTCAAGGGAACTGCCTCGGAAACCTTCAATTTCTTACGATACACACGATTTCGTGATTCCTGTGAAATCATCCCAGACTTGCTGAACAGATGACAGAGGCTTCATGAACATAATCCTGTTATGATTAAACCATTCTCATAAAATGTATTCAAGGATGTTTTAAGGCCTAAGGAGCTTATGCGGAGCGGCGTGTAGCTGTAGATATACATTGCTTTGAAGGAGATGACATGCTGATACGGTTAATAAAGTATGCCTCTGAAAAGTCTCGCTATTTAATAGCCACATCTCGTACTTCGGTGTTTATACTGCGAGACGTATGCCAAGTATTGCTGAAATTCAAACGTCTGACATCATTTCAAGGTCTTTCGGAGAATTCATATGCTAAAAATTCTGTATTCATCACCACGGATTTGTGTACAGAAATTCTCTGAAGGCGTTTTCAGATTTCCGCCTCGATGTAAATAAAATCTGCGTTCTTCTGGGGTATTACGCAGCGTACAGTGTTAATTCTTTATCGATGTTTCGGGACAACTTAACGGTCCCATTTTAAAGGGTCAAGAAATCTAACATCAGACCAAATCATCTAAGGATTTGAGGAAATATTTATATGAGCATAAAAACGCGTATTCAGAAGTTTCTAGTATATTCCATTCATCCTCAACGGTATACTGCAACTGTATCAGGTAAGATGTTGCGTGGAAATTTTAAAATTCAGTCCACCTTATTCGTGAATATACGTAAACAAGTTCAAGCCCGGTCTTTTAACGTCAGCTTGAAGTATCCATTACCATCCCCTGGAAAACGACCTTCTACTTGCAGTCACCTAACGGAATGGATATTTTCGGTAGCAACTTACGACTAATTCTCTACTAACCACCCCGCATTTACATGTTAAAGTATACACGCAGTTTAATGTTTCTTTTAAAGAAGACTTCACAACGCCTCCGTAACTACAATCCATCTGACAGTAACATGACCTATTCGCTCCCATGTGTCCCCTCGCATCATACGTTTCTGCCGTCTGACGTTACATGTCTCACACACTATCTGTTTAAAAATGAATCTTTAGTCTGCTTTTAAAAATACATAATACTGATAAACAACTGGTATACTGTTTTCAGTTTGGAGGCTTTCACAACGAATCGGGTACAAATCAAAACTCCTACATAGGTCTCACACGCTTAGAGGACCTAACCACATATTCCCAGACATTTCAATTTTCTCGCCCATGGCCTTCTATATATTGTACTTGTCCGAATGATGGAAACAACAAGGGTCACTGACGACAAATCTATACGGCACAATGGCTCACTTCTAGAATTAACCTCCCTTCGTTCGGCCTGAAAACAACGTGTGTTAGAAAAAGTGTTCAGCTTCTAACGAAAACAACCCAAGTATCCCCACCCCCATCCACCATGATGCGTTTGTTTGCGCTTATGATTGATGCCACAACTTAACGCACACTTGATCGCACCGAACGGAATCGAACAATATCTCCTGCTACATGACGGCCAGCTCACTTCGATTCGTGACACTGTAGACTGCGTCTTCAGAAAAATCTCACACTTTAATTCAAGCCCTGTTCTTCAGGTTTTAAATCCTTTTGGGGACATTGAATGAGTATTACGAAAATTGTTATAACATGTCACGAATCTGAATCGAGCTTTTTATTGAGAAACAATGCAGCAAAAAAAGTTCAGACGATATATTTGCTGAATTGTTTCAGTTCGATGTAGTATGTGCCGGCCCTAACGCTGCGATATCTATTTAAAGCAGAAGTGAGAATTAAGACGCCACTACTGAATACATTGAACTCCCAAACTGAATGATCCCAAGAGAGTTCACTCCGCCGATTGTGATCCGATATTACCTGCATACTGGATCATTTCCCCTTTTCTCCCTCCCTTGTAATTTCTGGTTGAATCGCGGCCACGGACGTTAAGAGAAATCAATACCATTGCCGCACGGCAGTGCATCGTGCTAGCAGAAAAATTAAATATTGCATGTTGTGACATTACAATGGCTTTCATTTTAGGCATTTAAAATATGTACGTCTGGTACTTCAAAATACAATGCTCATAACTAATAACGACGCTGTTAAGAGAACGATAAATGAAATGCAGTATTTGATTAAATGTTTTTCATTGACATAATCCTTCCGGTCGCACCGTGGCCCTGGGGTCGACTGAGTCTCGAACAGAAATGAGTATCGGGAATATTTCCTGGGAGTAAAGGCGGCAGGTGCGTAGGAATGACAGTCTTACCACCTTCAACTGCCGACTGTCACGAAATCTGGGAGCCCCAACCTCCTGGAACCCTCACGGCCTGTCCAGGAATGTACACAGATTGATTTACCTTTACCTTATTAAATGTTCTTTTACAAAAATAATTTCTTTGTCTGACCTCTTTCTACTACCGATTGTAGGCGTAAGGCGTAAGAGGATTATTGCTGCCCGATGCAGAGACCTCTATCTGACAATACACAATACTCACAAGGGTCAGACATCCATGCCCCTGGTAAGATTTGAACTCACAAACCCAGCAAGCAAGCAGCCGCAGTCCTACATCTTAGACCGTGTAGCCATTGGAATCGGCAAGAAAAATCTCCAAGACAAAAATACTGCCTCCTTCAGTTAAAATGACAAATGCTTCTCAATGTCCAGCATGCACACACAATAAAAAGTTCCATCTGCCACCAGTTTGTGTCGTTACACCATACACACTTCATGACAACAATGCACACCTAAGACGTCTGCCAATGCTCATACGGTATGTGGTCTCTGATTGTAATCAACATTAACAACAATCTCCTTAACACGATGTAGTTATATTAGTCTTCTTGGATATGACTCAAAGTCGTATGGGAGTTACTACCTTCCAAACCATACAATGTCACATTCGACAAGACTGTAGTATCCATATTCACACCCATGTTCAGCGTTTTGAAAACTGACAGACAAGTCAGCATACATAGCTACAAAGTGATACCAAAAAGCATGTTAGGTGCTATCAAACTGCATCACTTTGATACTGTGTGGCTAACATACATGAGTACATACACAAGGAGATGAAGTGCGAAAAGATACTGAACATGTTGAAGGCAAATTCACAGTTATTCAATCTATTACATAATGCCATCTATTTGTTAAAGTACTATAATGTTTTATTTCCTATTTTTGTTAATTGTATAATGTTTCAAACATTAACACTGAAACTACAAAATGCCTCATAAATAATGAGTGGACAACTGAAATGTTATATTAGAATAAAAAGGGAAAAACTTTTAATATGCTTATTTTTTTTCTTCCACTGTACGTTCAATATGATAATGAATGTATGATCCTGGGTTGATTCCTGGCAGGAGCAGGAGAATTTTCTCTTCTCAAAATGTCTGGGCTGGCTCAAGAGCCCATCCACTCTCATATTCAATGGGTACTACAGGCTTCTTCCCCAGAGACAAAGCAGCTAAGTTGTGAAGTTAACCACTCACCTATGTCCAGTGTTAGTGTTAAGAATGTGGGGAGCTACATGTCTCCTCCCTTTGAATGCCTTCACAGCATGGAAAGGAACAACTCTTCCTTTATGATTACATTTCCCTTATCAGGTGTGTAACATTACATTAAGTAATGGTGACTGTATTCACTGACACTCAAAACCTCGCCTGCTCATTTCTCAAAACCCAGCACATTGTAGAATTGTTGTTACCACATTATAAATCAGTGGCTCAAGATCTGCAAGGGTAGCAAATCCATTCAAGAAGGGGAAGAAAAAAATTTAACTTTATGCATTCTACATTTGTTCATTAAAGAATATATTATATTTAAATGCACATATTTAATGGGCATTTGTTAGTGTATTATACAAGTAAAAAATGTAACACTTGATGTACTGTGTAATTATGTTTACTCTTTTAAAAAGCAGATGGGGTTGATGACACTGTCTGTACAATCTAAGGTATGTACTGCCTCTAAACACTCAAACACGCAGATCATGTTTTCAAACCCCAATTAGGTATTGATGTGTGTTCCATGGTATCCTGGCAAAGACGAAGGCCTTGTGACAGACCAATTCCCAATTTAAGTTTATCCTACCAAACATCCACAAACATGATTCACAAACCCAGACAAATAACCTTCACCTGAATTTGCCTATACTGCCATACAAGAAGAGAATTCCAGATGATATGATGAGAATATTGGTAACCCACTACAACCAGAATATGGACAACATAACAGAGGTACCTGACGAGGAAAGCTATCATTCCTTAGTCTACTTCACACAGGTTTTACTGTGGTATAAGAAAATATAAATATGTGTGAGGTAAAAGAGTGTTCAAGCCAGTTATACCCACAAGCAAATGTAACATGAGCCAAATTTTTGAAACATTAATAGTCTCAAGGCGGACAAGCAGAGCTGAAATGTGTTTCACGAGAACAACAGAAAAAAATAAAATGACAGAAAAACAGATCTAACCAGTAACAAATTTTTTACACAACAATGCAGCCAAAACTGTACACATGTTGTGGAAAAACAATCAGTTACTGTTGGACTCCAAAACACCAATCAACTGATAGAACATAAAGTAAGTTGGTTATTTCAGGTTTTTATTATTGATCTCGGAGGAAAACTACTGACTCATAAAGTTCCAATCCCTCATCACAAATAACTGTTTCTGGTCCCTATATGGTCTAAGTATTGCTCCTAACAGATTCTTCTTGGAGCAACTATTCTGTACAGGTGACTATGTGTTCCTCAACTTTCTAATTTACTCAGGTAACAAAATAAGTCACCATAGTGTAACGATGCGACTTTATTACACACTTCTTCCCTCACAATGATGTACAATCAAATTTATACCTACATAAAACAGGAGAACTAATAGTTTAGTTTAGACTCCCATGTTTCCGCGATGTATTTTCATTTTTTACACTCACTTGCTAGTACACACATTTATCCAATTTCTGTCATTACTTCATCCCATATTCTCCTAATAAAGCTTTAACATATTAGATATATGTGCAGGCAGTGATTCCACATCCACATTAATTATCAAATTCAAGACGTAGTACCTGCTCCCAAAGGCTTATTTCCACTTGATGCAACTCACCTTGAAATATCCACCTTGGTACAATGTATCTGGTGGTCCAAAAATTGCCACTTCCCACTCAAACAAATTGTCTTCATTAACAAGTTTCACACGAAATCCTTCTACTGGTTCTTCTTGCAGACTCTTGTATTCCAATGCCAGGGCACGAAGAGCACTACTTGTGGGCTGTTGGGCCATTTTAACTTGGCCTAAAAATTTGCACGACTGCCTAGCTGAAATACAAGACTATTTGCCGTTGCGCTTAAACACTGATACAAACTAATGCTACCCCCAGTGTTATCCAACAAGGCAAAGCACAGATAGTTTTTCTGTATCGCCAATGCGCTGTTCTAGATTTAACTGTTACGTATCTTTTCTGATTAATCACGTTCTTCTTTCCTTCAGGGTTGAAGTCATACAAAGTATGTATTGAGACTTATAAAAGTCTTCAATAGCTACTTAACATACCCTAGCTGTATACATTCTAAACATAAATCAAAATACAAATTTCACCATTTGTTCCACAACATACACCTGAACGATCAGAACAGCTGGGATACGTCGCGTTTGCTTTCTATCGTTTTTTTGTTTCTGCATTGAACAACACTGCCACCTGCAGTGCGTGCGGCATACTAACAAAATGTCGACCCCGAGCGTGTTTAGAAGTCAATAGTAAGTTGCAAGGGGTCAAAACATGTTTTATCGCAAATTCGCTGTTACTGAAATAAAGCACAATGGAAGAAAATCTTATTACTGAACGCACAAGCACCATTGTGGTCGTTAATACGTAGAACTTTAGGAGCATGAATATGATATCGTCTGAAACACATGGGATCGCCGCACATGTATAACAGCACACGGAATATGGCATGAGAGGCGAACAATTCGACCAACATTTTAAGTTTTAGTTCGACGTGCAGTAGAACGAAATTGTATTTGTCTGTATCCTAACTTGATAATACTCATAAGTAAATCTCAGTACTAAATCAGTATGCAAAAGACCCAGAAGTAATGCGTTTAATCCAAGATCGGGATCAAGGCCATAAAACCACGGCACCTACGTGGTACTCGGTCTTTTTGAGGACCCTCCCACCGGCCCATCACAGGCATGGTCCTCATTGAAAAAAACAAATTTGATCAGGTTTGGTTGTTAAAAAAATTGATGTAGGAATCATTAAACTGGCTGGCAATGATTGTGATTTTAAAAATTACAACGATTTCCTTGGAAATAGTAAAACAGGTAGCAACATGTGCAGTACGAGCAGCAAAAGAATTGTAAGGCGAGTCCTTTAGCTAATCGCAGCGCTGTGGTTACAGAATGAACACACCATTATTTTGTACGGCATTTGTCTTTTGTTTTAGCAGGTAGCACAAACACTGCGTATGGTAACTTTAGCAGAGTTTAAATTTGAGATTTTCTACATTTATAGACAACTACCTGGTATAAAGAACGGATCAAAATCTTGTTGGGTAGAAGGCCCCCAAAAATCTTTAACGAACCATGCCCAGGGCATAGGACTACCAGACATTAGGAAGCAGATATGTAACCAATCGAAGATAGTCACCATACAAGGGTCGACTATCGTCCAACTGTTTAATTTTATCTTAATTCCAAGTCATCCCTTAGTCATAACTAGTATGCTATAATTCTTACTGTTTCAAAATGCTTATTTGTACAGGTAACTTGGAATTTATACTCCCCGTGGAGTGTCCTGTCATAGAGAAATATATGCTACGAATGACAAGCCAGCAGGTTATTTATGTCAGTACCTATTATACAGGTCTTAAAATTTTTGTGCTTGATTGTGGAGTATGTTGAGTGCATAAATGCTAATCAAAGATATTTTCCTAACAATTTACACAGCAATCGTAAATTAAATTTCCCTCTGGACGAATTCTGTCATTCATTTTATCTGTTGCATTATCGTAGGCTGGTTTATGAACGATACTGATGACGTAATAAACGACATGTCCCTAGAAAAACAGGTTTCGGGGAACTCTCGGTGTGTATGTGTCGTGTAGTGAGGGCGTGAAGACATCGACGTTTTTATCGTCATCCACGTGCCTATCATTGTGGCGTTGACGTACGCACAGTCTGTAAGAACAAGTACTTGGATTGAAGAACATTACTTTGAAACGGGAGTATCCTACATTACGAGTACTGAATATACAAAGGTGAGTTACATTCGGCTGTTGCTTGGTAAGTTCGTAAGAAGAATAAAGGGGCGGGGCAGTGATGTTTTGCTAAGAATAGACTGTGAGTAATGCGATGTCTTCTTACATTAATGGTGTTACAGGAAGCTCTTTTTTCGTCTCTTCGTTTGTAGTTACATTGTTCAGTGTCGAAAGTTTCATGTGTGTTCAAGTGATGCTGTATGTGAAAGGAAGGGTACGTCTGTTAACAATGCTTCATTTCACTTAGTGCAAGAAACACATGTTAGCGGGCATATATTTGGCATTGTATCCAAAACAGACAGGTAGTTCATGAGGGGTCATGTGTTATTCAGAACTGTTAGTGATTGTAACATTCTTTATGTATAAGCGCAAGGAGTGGCTTTGTCAAAGAAATGACCTTTCTAGCTCATCTGACAGTCTGCTCGATCCGTGCTTCTTCTTTACGTGAATTCCAGGTTGCTTTGTAGAAATAATTCTTGGTGCGCACAGAATAATGAGAATTATGGCCGTTGCTCAGAAAAGTGGGCTATGTAGGGGTTCATTTAAGGATTTTCCTTACTAACACTTTCCTTTGAAAATGTGTTTTAATGGCATTTTTTGTGGATAACTGAAATTTTTCAGGCAAAATCATAAACCCATAAAGTCAGCACCAAACACGTACATGATCTCCACAGACCAATTACTGATTTAAATTGTACCTCAAAAAGGTTTTTTGTTGCATGGGGATTAATGTCTGTTATGAAGATCTAGTACGTGTGAAAAGTTTTTCCACTAACAGAAAACAGTTTCACTTGGTGTTAAAACAGGATTCCTTTTCTCACACATGTATTGTGTTCATGAATTTCCAAACCTTACATAATTAATAGCAGTGTATAATCTTTAGGTGACATATCCCCACTGTGCACAGATCAATAAATGTATCCCATATTTCATGCCAAAACTAGTCATCTGTCTAATAAACTGTGTTGTGCATGATGGAACTCCTTTGGATACATTTATTAATAGAATTTTGTTAATTTGTATAGAACTGTAATACTTGTTTTAGAATAATTCGCTACTTGCTATGTAATAACCCAGAAGAGTGCAATTCTAATATACACTGACTTGTTCAACATCAGCATTAACCAGGTCTGTGGAATGCATATAATCTAGCTGTTCATCTAATGATATTCTATATTCTTTTGAAACCAACATACCCTTAAGAAGCATGGAGTGATTTAAAATTAGTACTTCATTGTGAAATGAGACTGCATTCTGCTTGGAAATAAGTTGGTTCAATACCCGACTAAGTAGTTTGCAGCAGTTTTCAGATGGCAAAGTGGACTTGTGGAAGCTGACCATTTTTGTTGAAGACCATATTTATCACAGATTGTTATTTTCATGCATCCCCCTGGTGTTACTTTGATGAACATTTGGCAATGGGAATTGTGTGAGCAAGAAATAAAAAAAAATTCAGAAACTTTGTCTTAAGATAAAGAAGTTGATTGATGATCCTTTGCATGTAGCTTTTAGCATGTTACTGAAGTCCCTCCACAAACACAGTTGTAGCACATTTGTGTGTGTCCTTTGTTTAGGCAGGATGATTTTGGAAATATAAAAGTGAGTCAGATGTAAAAGTTCTGACCTGGCATCAGCAAAGCTGAATCATCATGAGACTGTTTCATGCTCTTCTCATGGAGAGGGTGGCACCTACTTAATCCTCCCCAGATTTGAGCATTATGACCAATTTGATAGAATATATGATTTATTGAACACTGCCTTATACTGCACAACACCAGCTATTGAAAGTTTTCAGCTGCATGTGAACTGGAAGCTTTGAATTGATTACACTCATGTGTAACATAGCACAGAATTGCTTGTCTTGATGTCAATAATATGGTTTATGTCACACTAGAGGAATTGAAATTTTCAAGTTCTGTGTAGGGAAATTTGTATTCAGACTATTTTGGTCTATTTTCATTTGGCAAAATGCTCTTTGAAGCTAGAGTTTTTTAAACGTTATTGTATATGTAGTTGTGTGTGGCCACTCTAGACTGTATTTTGAAATTCCGTCTTATTGAAGTATTCAGCAATGATGAGTGATTGATTTTGTTGATGTTTTTAATCACTGGGAAAAGCAAGTATTCAAGTAATTGAATGTACTTAGCATTGTTAGTATAATTAAATCATATTTGTTGGCATGTAACTTGAATGGGAAAAAAGAAATACATGTAATGTTGGTCTCTAACTCTAAGAAAGTGACACTAAGTGAGGGTTCTTGAGAAGACTGTACCGGAGAGAGGGGAAGGAGCAGGAGCCTGAAAAAATTCTGTAATGCAGCGTGTGGTAATTTGCACTCCTCACTGAATGTTAAGTTGACCAAATATGGAGCACAAGATTGATGGTGGGGATGGGAGGCACATCTTTCCTCATACTTTTCAAAACATGGTGCTTAGTCCTTTTATCTGAGGTTATATATAAGTGTGCTGTATTGTAATGGGTAATTTCCTGCACATTTAGTTGTTATATATTGTGCTCTAAGTTTCCAATGTGAACATACACAATTGTAATGCACAGTCATTTGTTTAGTTGGAATCTGGAAGGAAATGTCTTAATTATGTATTGGTACTCCAGTTTCCAATATCTTACAGCTTGTGATGGACTATAATTATTGTGCTTACATAGCAGGTTACTGGAAAATGGTTTCTGCAACTGTAAAGGAGAATGGAGTTCAGAATGAAGAGGTGTCAGGCCTGCCACCTGGTGATTATAGCTTGGTTGGATGGGATATGGATACCACTGGACGGCGACTGCTTGATGAAATATGCCAGATTGCAGCTTTCTCTCCTTCAGATAATTTTTCTCAGTATGTGATGCCATTTCGTGATTTAAATCCTGCAGCACGGCGTAGACACAACATCAGAGTTGTTACTGTAGGTCGCTATCGCATGCTGAAGGATTCTAAGACTGGAAAGGTTAGTTGTGCAGACCACATTACCAATCCTTGTGACAATGACCAGGTGATCTGATGTCTATGTTTATGTTGTCTTGTAAACATCTGTTTGTTACAGGTGCTGAAAACCAAAAGTGAGATATCTGGATTGTCAGACTTTATCCAATGGTTAGAAAATATAAAAGGTAACTCAGCAGATGGTGTGATTCTTGTAAGCCATGAGCTTCGCAAGGTGGCAGCACCACTTCTTTTGGAGGCTTTGTACAGATACAACCTGCTTGAGAGATTCTCTGCGGTGGTGAAGGGTTTTGTTAATGGATACAAATTGGCGGAGATAAAGTGTGCAAAAACCGTGCGCTCATTTTCATTGCGCACACTGTCTCGGGTGTTACTGAATAATGAAGAGGACTTGGACAATGCTGCAGATCGAGCACGCCTCGCCTTCCAGGTAAGAAAAATTAAGTACATGCCAGACTGTTCATATCCAGCCTACAAATGTTAATATCTCCAGACAACAGTATAATTACAAATGTTTCTTTAGCTTTTCCAAAGCTTTCTTTGGTCTTCACCTTCTTAGAATTTGTATTTATAGGTACAAACATTTTCCATCCATCAACATACTTGTGGTTCTTGCTTCTATAGTTTCCCAAATGCTCATGTCCTGTTATGGAGGAAGGGTATTTTTGTGTTTTGATAGACCCTGTTGTGGGAAGTGATTGTTTTTGGATTTTTAGGGAAGTTACAGGATTCTCATTGAACAAAGTGAGACATAAGTTTCATTGTTCTTTCTTTTCTGCTTGTGAATTTACTAAAATTCTTAAATTTGTGTTGTAACTGGAACATTGCATGGTGTACTGTATAGACTTGTATGAAAAGTAGTGACACTTGAGCTACGGAATGAACATGTAAGTGCAGTGTCAAGTGAGAAATACTTCCACCCACTGATCATGTATGCTTCTTGCTATTTGTTGTGCCATTATCATGATCCTCAAGACTACTTTCACATAACATGTGGCTGTATAGTTTGGTAAGCATAATCACCATCATTATTAAAACCACATGTTTTAGTACTAGATGGAGGCAAATGTTCATTTTCTTGCTTTTGCTGCATTATGCTCTGGGAGAAGTGCCCCTGGTATCTGTTGAATTGGCTAGACCCTAGAGCCAGTCTGGATGCTTTGGAGGAAATTTCTTGTGCCTGCTGGGAACTGAAACACAATTCCCTGGTCATCCAACATGCACCCTAGTCACTATATTATGCTATCCTTTGCCATTGACTAGAATTCAGAAATGTGTACTGAAAAGATGCTATTAGTATTAATGACCCAATGCACACTATTCTAGACACCAGAATAAACTGATTATAACTCATTTATAACTGTACTGTATTTCAGATCTTATTATAATAGAGCACTGCGTAAAAGAATACAACGGATTTGATTTAAATGCAATTTAAATGCAGCCCAGACTCATTTTGTTATTCACATTGATGGGTGGATATGTTTGGAAGACCCATGCTGATTGTTCATTGTACACATTTGGAAACTTACATTTATTTAATCATAACATAAAATGTGTGCCTCATTCTTTTGTGCAATTTTTGTGTGAAACACATTTTGGGCTGATATATAATGAGCAATTTGCACTGCAGTTGCACGCACAAATTCATGTAGGTCGTAATGTGAATGGTCGATAAATTTGTTTCATAGAAATGGAAATTTAATGGCTTGACAGTTTTTCATAAAATTATCCTGTATTAGATCTTATGAAAATTCCTTCAGCTGTTTGTTGTTATTTTCTGTATATAGATGGAAGGCAGTCTTAATAGGTGCTACACAGGAATTGTAATGTGGCTAAAAGCGAGCTTAAATATGAGCCTTGTAAGTTCATGTCCTCTGCACAGTTCTCCTTGGATAGCTGCTCTTAAACCTTTCTTATTCCATGAATTGTGACAAGTATTCTGTCATCTTTTCCAAAAATAAGACTAATGGGATCCAGGCAGAACTCCTGAACCCCAATTTTGTACTGAACATGTTGGTGCTCTCATACATCTGTATTGTAGTTGATGTTTTATTTCATTTTTGTGAAGAACTTGCATACACACTACATAGCATTAAATGTTCATATAACCTCAGAGTTTCTATCTATGCTATGTCTGTAATTATTGACTTGCCAACATTCTTCTTTATATGTATAGGCAGTGACAAATCCTGATCTGGATGTCAGTCAGATCTAGTGGAATGTTAACATGCTGCATTGTATAGCCTTCTGCTAGACCTGACCTCCAAATCAGGATTTGCCAGTGCTGCAGGTATGTCATTGTTCTTCCTACATAAAAAATTTCACATGTCCAATTCCAGTGTTCATTTACTCATGCCCAGCAAAGTAAAAGTTAAAGAAAATGTTCATGTGACTGTCATGATGCTGTTGTACATTGCAGAGAAAAGTCACCTGGCCACAAGCAGCATATTTTTGTATGATAATGGTACCATACATCAATTGAGATCCATAAAATGTATGGTTCAAGGTTGTTTCTGCCTCATGTTCACCATGTTGTTATAAGTGACAGTGGGAATTTAAAAAAAAAAAAGTTGGATGCCCTCCAAGGACTTAATGTTCCTACTAATTTTTGTGAGAATTTGTCAGCAGTTTATTAAAAAATTTGGTGGATAACATGTGCATAAAGAACATGGTGGTCTCAAAAGCCCACTTTCTCATTTTAAAGGAGGGAGAATAGTCTGTACAACGAGCAGAACAGTTACACGTGACTCTGTTGTGTGATTTGGATGTCATAAAGTTTCAAATTTGTGTAGTATGTTGAAAATTAATAATTGCACATTAACAGCCATTACCTAACAAATTAACTTGAAGTTCATTATAAACTTCTTGTTAAAATATAACAAATTTACAAAACTTTGTTTCTTCCAGTTGTAATTTTGTGAGTGCTGCAAGCATCATCACACTGAACTCTGTAAAGAAATGTGGAAATGTACATATGGCCAAGGTCACTGTTCCTAACCCTTTCTGGGCTGTTATCCTACATTTTTTTTATGTTGACTTTTACTTGGGTGTAGAGTGTTGGGTGCAGCAGATTCTTTGTTTGGTTAATTTCTTCAGTACATTGTCTAGATTATTAAGTTCAGTTGAAAATGTGAAGAGGTAGCAACATGCTATGACCTGTTGCAACATTTGAATTCACCTGTGCCATGACGCAGTTCTGTGCAGGATGATAACACATCTCATATTCTGTATTATGAATGTAGTGAATCAGTGACAAAATTCCTCCTAAAGGAGAAAAAATTTCCCCCAAAAATTTGTGCTTATATGTACAGCTTATTCAGAAGTATTCTTATACTTAGTGCCTAATAAAATTAAAGAACAAGTGTTTGAAATTAGGGAGGGAATTAACTGAGGATCAAACAATCACACCATTTTCCTTGTTGACCTATAACCTAGTCATTCTAAGAGTACATATTTTCACATAATTTGTAGAAATGTCAGTGGGTTCCTCAGTTGGTGACTCCACACATGAAAAGATGCAATCTGAAAGGTCTACTGAAAATACAGAACTTTGGAAATGGGAGAGAGACCCACTCTTGTCTAGCTAGGTCATGCAGTAGAAGCATGAGGCCACTTCTGACAACACAACTCTGCACTACGGTGCCACAGTCACTAGTGATTACTATGCAGGCACTATAAAGACAATTAAAAATGCCTTGAAACGTTGATATCACCTGCATCAACAAAGCACAGCTGCCAGTTCATACCTATGCCTGTTCTTGAAGAAAGACAATTGCTGTAAAGGTACAGGTAAAAAGCCTTAATGAATGTCACTAAAGGCAGTTAAGTTACTATGAAGGTACACTCGTGTCATGTTGAAAGCCGCTTAGAACTTGTCAGTGGCTCCTAATAATATTACAGTAGCTTGTGTTTGTTGCAGATAGGCCCAGTAACCTGTGAAAATATGTAATACTGATTGCTGAGTTTACAAGCTTGAAATTGTGGTTACAGATAGTACAACACCTGTGTGCTGGGGAAGACCGCCCAGAAAGCAATCAAGGCGGTGGGGATGGAAGGGAGACAGACACTCATGGACTTGCAGAAGCTGTATGTCAGTATACACACACTGTAGCCAAAGAAGAGTTGGAACTAGCCAGACTGAAGACTGTTTTGGAACATCAGAAATCTTTGCGCCCCATATTTGTTCCACTTCTTCGTTTAAACAGACGTGAGAGACAGCATGCTAGCAATTTGCGCAGAATTCTTGCCGAAGCAGGGATTGACTACCCAATGCTCACTGCTACATATTCCAAGGATGGAAAGGAAAGCATTGCCGAGTTGCTGACATCTAAGTTAACGGAGGCAAAGCCAAAAGAAATTGATGAATTGAATGAGCTGTTAGTGGGCTACTTTGATCCAGATTCAGAATCAAAATGTGAGAAGACTGAATTGAATAAAGAAAGTAAGTCTGGCGTTGGGGATGCAAGTGAATCCAGCACCCCAGACACTGCAAGTAGCTCTCCTGTCAAAGCTCACAGCTCATCAGGTGAAAATACCAACACGAACACTGCCTACCCACAAAAGCATTCTCTATCTGCTGATCCAGTGGTTACCAGTTCACTTGAGCCCAGTGCATCCTAAACTTGAACACCCTACGTATGCTTGAACTGTTTCTAAAGGATGTCTGAGTGCCTTACTGTGGAAGAGTTTTTGTTTGATGCCAATGTTGCCTTTGTTTAATAAAGATCTTTTGTTAAATTTTCATATGGTATGAATGATTAAAAGATATTTGTTGTTTTGTTTTAATTAGGTATGACCTACAAATGTTATGGGTTCAGTTCAATATTTTGTTTGTGATATAAGCATAAGTGAATTTCTTTATTTTGTTGGTAACATTTTGGTCACTAAGTGCCAATGAGGAAACTTTGTTCCATATAAATTTACTGGAACATTCCTCCAGAGCAGTGAGAAAACCTAGTTTACAGTCATTCTAAATGAATATTCAGATCTCATTGTCAGAATACTAAATAAATGATGATTTGTGCATTAATATTAGTGTAATTTCCTCTTCCAAGGATCTGAACAGAATCCCTTCAAACTTGTTTTGTTTCAGGCACAGTTATTTTGCTTCTAACCCATAAATCACAGGGACACCACGAACATTGTACCATGAGCATGGGTGCACAAACTTTCCAGACATCCAAGAGCAACCTCAACATTCTAGGTGCCAGAAGGATGACAGGAAGCAAGTCCTACACCAAGGACCCACAAGTATTAGGTGCCACAGTACAGAATTTACAGATTTTTGCACCCCCCATCTGAGTATTTTGGTGTCTTGATGGATATTACTCGTAACAGTAGTATCTTGCAAAACTGAGAGTCTGCATGACACACCTAGCACAATATGATGATATTCCTACTAGTACAGAGTTTTAACTAGATTTATTCAGAGATGATTACTTATGGAGGGAGAGAGAGGGTGATGTATTTGAATTGATTGTGTAGGTATGATGGTCGTGATGGTCAAAGAGATTTAACTTTCATGCTCCTCATTCTGACAACATAAAACATATAATAACATTTTACATTTGAATTTTCCTCTATCATTTTCTCTTAATTCAGATGTTTTGTGCACTTCTATCCATAGCCAAGCACATCATCATTCAAGTACAGAGGCAAAAATCTAAGCATTTTTAATTTTGCACTAATGTGACTCCTTTATACCTGGGAAAGATTCCATGGTATTCAACAATATAAGGTTTGGACAGTGTATAACATACACATACATTCTTCTTCTTTCGGATGTCATCCATCACGTAACGATATGAACACTAAGTTTAGGAAGCCAGCTGTGGTTCTGTATTTAGGCCAGAAGCTCCTAATCTGTTGGACCCCTTAGATCAAGCTATTCTCACTCACTCGGTACCACTGAATCACTCTCAAGTGTAAGTAAGTTCCTGACAACAGAACTTGACCGGGCATCATAACAGGAAAATGCTGCAAAAAAATTAAAAACAACCACGAGACTCAAAGAATAGCGCGTAAAACACAGCCACATCATGCAGAACCATAACACATAGACTGAAGAACAAAACACCAACTGTGGAGATGCTGTGAATCTTCAGATCAAAAAACATATTACTAAGACAATTCATTCCTGATAAAAGGGTACCAGATGGAAGAAGTTTTGACGTTGGGTTGGCTAATAGGATTTTGTAGACATGCCATGTAGGCTGCTTCCTTATACTTCATGTACAATGGATTTTTTTCAGTCCCTAAAATCTTCACTTCTTCCCAAAGTACATGGTGATTCTGTTCAAATGAATGCTGTGCTAGTCTGGATATTTCTAAGTGACTTCCTTCCAAGTTTCACTTGTGTTCCCTGGGTCTCAAGGCCCACGGCCTGCCTCTTTCGCCAAAGTAGCTCCTGCCACATTGGCATGTAATACTACAGATATGAGTCCGCAGTCTTCTGTGGACCACTTATTGGTCTGATTCTCATAATTGAGTTCTCGGGGTGTGCCTTATTTTGCAAATAGGTTTAATATTTAATCTGTTTGCTATAAGTTTTGAACTTCTCAGAGATAAAACGTAGGGTGTTAGTTATGTGTAAATCTTTTACAAAAGGGACAAAGTACAAAAGAAGAAGATTGTGATATGTGTTTGATAAAAGGCTTAGTGGAAGATTGTATCTGTAAGTCCGTGATATGTGTTTGATAAAAGGTTTAGTGGAAGATTGTATCTGGGAGTCCATGATATGCATTTGATAAAAGGCTTGGTGGAATGTACAAGTCATATGCAGTGAAGAGGAATGGAAGCCTGGTCATACAGACTACAATTGTATTAAACCATATGCAAATGAGGCTGAATGGAGCTTATCTTGTAAGGAACACAAGATGAGCAGGTAACAAAGCAAAAGGCACCTAATGTTAGATGCGGGTTCCTTCATAAATCCTAAAAATACTCCTTATGTAGCTTTATCTAACAGGCCGAACCAATAGTATCTTACACCTTCCTTTTGCCAAAAAATGGAGGAACAGTCCACCTCCAAAAATAATACACATTTCCAATCGGACAATGGACAATGGTGAAACAACTTTTCTATGACAGTACTGTATTAACTCAAAACTTTGAAAGAGAGTTCTTATCAAACATCCAAAATAAACATGGGACTAAAACCATTCTGAAGTTGAGACAGCAACTGAGTGGGCTGGGATAGCATAGTACGAGGCAGTGCTGATAAGTCCTTAGTCCGACCTACTTCCCGATGTCGTTGGAAATAGGGGTCTGTTCATGTGTCGAATTGCAAGTCTTTTCTTGTTATAGAGGCTGAACGGGACCATGTCGAGCGATGCGCGCGATTTCAACAAGACGGAGACGCGAACTGTCGTCAAGTTTTTTTTTCCTGCAAGGCAAGGTGCCGAAGGAAATTCACGCCATTCTGATAGAAACATTAGGGGAACATGCATCATCATATCCCACCGTCAAAAACTGGGTGGTCCAGTTCAAACAGTGACCACCACGGAGATTTTTGATCAAATTCACGAGCTAATCTTGGAAGACCGCCGGATTTCGGCTAAATCAGTAGCTGAGCAATTGGGCATCTCATATGAACAGGTTGGGTCCATCATTCATGAAGATTTCGATATGCGGAAGCTGTCCGCGAAGTGGGTCCCGAAATGCCTGCTGAAAGCGTATCAAAAACGTTAACGGTGCCAGTCGTCTGAGCAAATTTTGGAATTTTTTCAGCTCGATCCAAATGATTTCCTGTCGCGATTGGTGACCATGGACGAAACCTGGTTATATCACTATGACCCGGAGACAAAGCAACAATCAATGGAGTGACGGCATAGCGGCTCAACCCGCCCCATAAAATTCCGAGTGCAAAAATCCGCTGGATAAGTTCTCGCCTCGATTTTGTGGGATCAAGACGCCATTTTCCTCATTGTTTATTTTCCAACGGGCCAAACTATCAAAGCGGAGTCATCTCTGCTGCTGCACCTGAGGGACATTTTGAATGAAAAACGCCGCGGGAAGTTCACCAAGAGGGTCTTGTTCTTGCACGATAAGCTCCGGCTCACCGGGCACTTGCAACCTATAAGAAACTGGCCGACCTGGGCTTCCATTGTCTTCATCAACCACCCTATTCTCCGGATCTGGCCTCGTCGGAGTACCACGTGTTCGCTGGACTGAAAAAACAATTGAAAGGTCGCCATTTTTCGTCCGGCGAGGAGGTCATTGCTGCCGCGGAGACTTGGTTGGACGGACAGCCTTCTGAATTTTTTTGAGTGGCTTGCAAAAGTTAGATCAACGGACTAAGAAGTGTATTGAGCTTCGTGGGGAATATGTTGAATAAATCCCGAGTTTGGTTGCTGTAGCTTGTTTGCGTCCTGGTCGGGCTAAGGACTTATCAGCACACCCTCGTATAGTACCTCACTACGGACTGGATGGTCCAGGGAAAGAATCCCCGTGGGGCAAAATTTTCTAAACACATCAGTATCAATAGTAATATGAATAAAATCTAGCAGAAGGTTCAGGAAAGACTAGAATTTTTCTTACTAAAACTGACCAAAGGAAGACACTGCACTTTTACTTGAATACTTTCATTTTTGTGTCTTACAAAATTTGGTTTTGGATGCTCAATGTCCTAAATTTTTCAAAGTCATAAACTTATTACATTTCTGATAATGCATACCAAAATTTTGACTCTCCCAAGGTGGAAGAAAATATCTATAACAGGAGAGTAACAAGAAGATACAGGAGACAGGATGACGTATAGATTGGTACCGACAGCTTCAGAACTGAGACTTCGAAGGATGAGAAGAGGATACATTAAAAATATCAGTACCTGAATTAGGTGAGTTGTTACTAGTATTCTTATTTTTACTATGATTATTATTTCATCTGTTGTATCTGGGGGGGGGGGGTCACAATTAATTTGTCTAAACTACTTCCCTGCAGTAATATTGATAAATTACTCCCCCCCACCCCAAACCGCCCAAATGCTAAATGCCTCGGTGTTCGGGTTTTTAAAATGGGGTCCCTATTCTAATTGCAAAAAATGCAGGGGTTAGCAAAGGCTAAATCTTCAACACATGCTTAAAGGGAGTTAATATCAAGGCCAATTAAAAAACGTTGGTAGTTAAAGCTTAAATAATTTTGAAGTGTGTTACGGAGTTATCTGGAATATGAGTCTGCCAGCAACTATCTGGATAACATTTCATCGGCGTTTGTGTTCGTAAGCTCTACAGTGATAGCGCATTCGAAAAAACGTTCTAAGATTTTATAAGTTTAGTTACAAAGTGCATCTTGGATGGCTGATAACTCTCTGGGTCACACATTTGAGAAAACAGGAGGTTTGCACAACTAAACTCATGTCAATTTAACGCATTTTAAACGATTCTAAATTTCGTGTCATATTCCTACAAGGCATTAATACACGCACACAGAACACGTACCCGCTAAACAAAACCATATCTAGGTTAGTCTACTTATTACAATTTTGGAAAAGTTGATCAATGTATTGCATAGAATGAGAAGTCAAACGGGCGAGCGATCGCCTGTTATTCATTAGTTGGTATTCCACGACGACTGTCCCTTAGGTTTTCGCCGTTCTGGGATATTACGCAGCGTATGTTGGTAGTCGTTTATCCTCCGCGAAGGTGGAAGAATGCAATCTCGGTGAGGACGTCAATTCTCTTCCACCTAGAATGTGATAGATATACTAAGAATGTGAAAGGTATACTAACAATATCCGTAACTCATCACTTATCTCTAACCGACGGTACAGACGCGCAGAGTCATTTGGATACGAGGCGCTACACTAATCCATGGCAATTAGAAAAGCACGGAATGTAGTATGGGTGCCTTCTACCAATACCAAATATATTTCGCGTACGGACGGTGAGCAGAGTGAGCGACAAAGCGACAGCCTACGCACACTGCAGCTACATAAACGTGGAAGCGACAAGCGACACCCTGAGATGCGGCCTTCTCCCGACTAATGAATTCTGAAAAATGTACGGGGAAGTTCATTATCTTTTTTTGGCAGATTTGAAATCATCCAGAGCGATTTTTCGAATGTCTGTGGATACTTTTCTTACTAAGCACAGTACTTTGCCCACTTCAAAACCGAACACCGAACTAGAGAATGAATTTCACCTGCTGAAAGAGTTTTGGTTAAATATGGTAACATTTTAAGGGCATGTTCTCTTCCTTGAAACATTCAGATCGACTCCGGGCCGACATAGCCAGGATATTCAATGCATACAGGGGATCCTTTTATTCCATACATAAATTGTTGTGTGTTAAGTTGATCCAAAATACTGTATATAAAAGGTTTATAGTAGTTTGCACTGTACAACTTGTATATAATTTGTATATTTATGGTTTATTCCACATTCTTTTGTCATTCTGACACACGAGCCCATGGAATTCAGGTATGTAACATATTTGTAACAAACGATCATATATATATATACATATCAATTGCACAAGTTTTCTACTGAGGGTATTAATCAAGTGTATGTATTTTAGCCTGTAATACGTATTTGTAAATTTAATTCATGATGAACCTAAAACGTCGCTGAAATGAATAAACACAGTCACTGCTGACATATTGAGGGGTGACGTATGGTCGACTTTCTGTATACAGCATGTCAGTCATTTGAAAACACCATTTATTATACAATACGCAGCTGCTCCTTCTTCTTACAGCTCATTTCTAACACCCTAACGTTTGAAGGTAGCATCGTCGTCTCTCCGTACAGAACGTCTTGCATGAACATCCGAAATTCACACCTCCTCCACCTTCCGGCATTTCCACCATTCATGATGGCAACATAATGCAATTATCCGTGGCATCTATGGATTCCCTGTAGTCCAGTGATATCACTCAGGCAATTGAAAGGGGTCTAACTACCAAGATATGTCGGTGAAGCGCTCGCGTCAATGTGCTCATTTCAATAAGAAAACGCGTGTTCTGTGTTTCCTTTGTTGCTCGCTCGATTTCCTGTTTAGCCGTACTCTAATTTAATACGAAAGTAAACCCAATTTGTCCTCTACGATTAAACAGCCAGCAGCAGACAAAACTTTTAACTAAACATCATACATGCTGAGAGACCATCATGAAAGCTATAGCATTCTTTAGTTTTCTGGATGAAGAGTGTTTATCGATAATTTACCTTCGTATACACGTTTCGTAACTTTTAGAACACGGCGATACAGCAGTGACGGAATGCACTGTAGATGTATATGGTAACAGAAGAAATACATCAAATACTGGGGGGAGGGGTATACAACAATCTCATGTGAAAAGCATTGATTACTGGTGTGGTGAATTGTTAAATTTCCTGATTTTGTAATTTTAAATGCCCTATGAATAATATATTTGAAAAATTTGTTAAAGATTTTAAAAAGCCAGGTCTGGCACGAATAAAAAAAAACGACTCGGAGTACATGAAACACTATATGTATCCGCGTGGAATGTTAGATATATTGGAAACAAGGGATCTGAACTGGTAGAGGAAAAAAAATCAAAGGTATAAATGTAGCAGTGATATCTGAAACACAGAAAAAACTAAAAGGAACCAAAATGATACAGTGGAGTTCTCCTAAAGACAAGAGCCCAATCAGGCGTAGCTTTAATAATGGACCATAAATGGACTTCTCGAATCACAAACTACACATTTGTCAACGACCGCATAATAACTGTTCGCCTCAAAACCAATAGATGGCACATATATATAATAGGAGTTTACGTTCCGGAAGAAGGTAGAGAAGAAGAAACGAGACGTTTCTACATACAACTACAAAAAGAATTTGACAAATGTAGTAAGAGTGACAGCCTAATAATAACCGGAGACCTTAATGCTAGAGTTGGAAACCAGCCAATACCAAATGTGGTATGAACATTTGGAGAAGATTGCGTGAAAAGAAACGGAAAAACATTAACATAATTTGCATCTTTTAACGATTTCAAAATTGCAAACACTTTCTTCAGGAAAAAAGAAATTTACAAATATACATGGAGTGCTCGAGGATCTAAAATCATTATTGACTATATTATAGTTAACAGAAGACTAAAAAATCTAGCACAAGATATTAAGATTTTCTGGGGCAGTGACAGAGGATCGGATCGGATCATTTCTTTGTGACATTTCGAATTAACCTATTAAGCAGATGGAAACAAAAAAGCAACAATAGCAAATTGGCAAATGAGTTTGTATACAAAGTGTACCTATTACAAGAAGAAAGTATACAAAGATTATATCAACAAAGACTAGCCAAAAACCTAAGTGAATACCCTAGGGCCTCAACAATAGACAAAGAGTGGGAGAACATAAAAATGGCTATCAAAAAAGCAGCCAACGAAGCAATAGGAACAAAGAAAAAATATAGGAGAAAGAAAGATCTAAGAATCTGGAATGAGGAGATCAAAACTGCCATTGAAACAAACGAACAACTTACCAAAAATACCTACAAAACCCCAGTGAAGAAAATTTTGAAACATACAAAATAAAAAGAACACGTCTAAGACAACAGTCTCCAAAACACATAAAGAATCTTGCGACAGATTCATAAGCAGGATAGAATACGATATTTTTGGCGAACAAATCATGGTCTATAAAGTACTAAAACACCTCAGTCGAACAAACAAAGACATTATTGAAACTAATAACATAGAAGATCAAATATGGAATAAAACACTATAATAATTTACGGTGTACGAATTCCCCACAAAACGACAATGTTGAACAAGAAACAACCTCAACCCCATCGGCAGGAATTGATGAAATCTCCGATGAGGAACTCGAACAGAACCTGAAATCAATGAAAAATAGAAAAACAGCTGAACCAGATGGATTAAATTCTGAGCTCTTCAAATACGGGGGACCCGTCTTCTCTAACCGCTTACTTGAGTTAATAAATAAGTGTTGAAAAGAAAGATCGATTCCAGAAGAGTGGGGACAAGCAAGAGTAAAATCCCTATTTAAAAAAGGTAAACGCGATGACTGTTCGAATTACAGGGGTGTCAGTCTTTTAAATAGCGGTTACAAGATATACGCCAAGATAATTACCCAACGTTTCAAAACTATATCAGAAGCAATATTACTTGAGGAACAAAACGGATTCAGAATAGGTAGATCATGTATTGATAAAGTATTTACCATTAAACAGACAATAGAAAAAAGAAGGGAATTCAACCCAGTAACTCACATAGCTTTCCTGGATCTAGAAAAAGCTTTGAATAGAGTAAATCGAAAACAACTATGGCAAATTCTTAACAAAAGAGGCGTACCCTATAATTTAATTGAAGTAATTAAAAGCCCATACAAAAATACCAGTGTACAAATTGACACGGGAAGGAAAATTCTTGAAAAAATATATATTAATAAAGGAGTACGACAAGGGTGTAATCTATAACTGGCTCTTTTTAACATTAACATAGACGACTTCCTACGAAACTGGAAACACAAAGCTGACGCTGGTGCAATGCTTAAAAGAAACCTCTACCTTAACACATTACTCTTCGCAAACGACCAAGTAATAATACAAGACTCTGAAGACAAACTCCAGAAATCTGTCTGTATATTTTAAAAAATTAGCAAAGACTACAACCTCAAAATATCTACGGACAAAACTAAAATTATGGCTTTTAAAGGAAAACACTTAGTGCGTTCTAAAATAGAAATAGACGGATCAATATTAGAACAAGTGAGACAATTTAAT
>Ga0123352_10002220_pt1 | contig 26894 bp, 18 predicted proteins | sample TergutLab28metaG_FD_89700 | JGI IMG/M metagenome (GOLD analysis project Ga0123352, IMG submission 89700) | Labiotermes labralis P1 segment gut microbial communities from Petit-Saut dam, French Guiana - Lab288 P1 | ecosystem: Host-associated > Arthropoda: Insects > Digestive system > Gut ... | reverse complement strand
TTTTTTTTTTTTTTTTTTTTTTTCCAGTTGATTAAGTGATTCAATTTTTTTTTTTTTTTGCAGTTGAAGTATATTGCAGATTACTGTTTTTCTTCTATTTTAAAGAAACCATCTAATTGCTGCACAAGTTGTCAATCTTTCCACAAGGCTAGATTTTTTTACTATTACTGCTTGTAACCTGATGTCTAAAGACTGCATTTCATGCTCTCTTGATGTTCACTTAAGCCATTTTTTAGCTACACCCATTAAATTAGGTCTCTGTAAGTCTGCTGAGATATGGTTGTGTAGTTTGAACATTTGCTTCAGAATTCCATTTTTGTGACAGAAGAGTAAGTTGATTGCTGAATAGTGTTAGTTTCTTATTTCTCACATGGCATTCTTCATAATGGATAGCTTAGTAAATATGACTGATGATGGAAGAAAGTGGATGATTATGTTAATATGTTTACGTATATCAGTGTAATTCGGAACTAGTGAATTGATGGACCAGTCCCAGAAAATCCCTGAATTATGCCAGAGAGTCCTGTTATGCTCAGTCAATTTAACTCAGATTTAATTTAAATTGCTTACACAAACATAGAAGGAAAATGTGGGAACAGGGTACAGTAAGAGCAAATAATAATTTCACACTTCCATTGTCTCAGCTATAAGGTAATGTAAACACAGAAAATATTTGTTGTTCACAGGTGAAGTTTGAAAATGAGGAGGCTGAAGATGCAGGGGGTGTAACAAAGGAGTTCTTCTTATTACTACTGAGGGAAATCTTGGATCCCAAGTATGGTATGTTCCGCCAATATGAAGAAACACAAACCATTTGGTTCAGTGAAGATTCATTTGAGGATGAAGTCATGTACTACCTCATTGGTGAGTTGTGTCAAGCGATAATACATTAGACTGATTTACTGTGAAAAATCCTGTAAGTTTTTTTGGGGGGGGACTAATTAAAAAAATCATAAATAGTGGCAGCACATCAATATCATGTAGCCTTGGCCACATAAATTTGATACTTGTGGAGGTGGAAACAGTATGTGAAATAGCAACATGAATTGCATTTTATATAAATGTTCAAGGCAATGACTGTACTTGTCTGATATTTCCTACAACAGATATTTTTGCCCATCATTGTGCATGGCTGCCCTAAAAGGTTATAACTGAAACTTTGGTTTATTTCAAAAAGGGTTCAGGCTGCCCACCATGAAAATTGATGTGCAAAGTTTGATTCTTGTATTTATGTACACTGACACTGTTAGAGGAAAAGTGATTTGTTCATGAAATGGGCATGAAATAGTGTTTTAGAATTTAGAAGTCAGGCATATGAGGCTGAGTTGGTCCAAAGTCACTCATTTTGCCATGACAAATTCTATCTACAACAGGCAAATGAAGGCTGGAGAAGATTTTTAATTCCATAGCCGAGTATGGGCTTTTTTTTTTTTTTCTTTTCCCCAATTTCTTTGTTTATTCAACTTTGTCACATTTTCAGTAACAACTATAAGAGATTTTACAGGATCCTTACATTTTACTTGACAGTCTTTTTTTTTTCATGTCCTGTTATTAGTGTGGGCACTCAGCTGAGTGGGCTGCATTAATACAACAAATGAGCTGAGAGGGAGTGTCGGGAATGGTTGTTAGGTAAAATGATGACCCTATAATAACAACCTCTGAAAAGGATTTTCTTTGGCTCTCAGGTGAATTTTGTATTGCCACTTTGTCCTTTTTTACTGAATGTAATATTTTGACTCCTAACATCGAACCCGTCTACAGTAAGAGCTGGTTTGCTTGGCACTGGTTGATCTGAAAATTATATTAACCAGAAATTTACAGTCCCATTACCTTTCACTATTCCATCTTCCAGCAGCACCCAGTACTCGGTGTCATGGTTCTAAGTGGGTGTAGTAGTAGCTGCCAGTTGCTGTATTTAACATTACACCAACATTTTAGTTGGCCCAGGAAGTAATGCAGTTACATATTTTCCATTCCAAATTACTGCAGAATTGAAAGTAATGTACGAAGCAAGCACATATTTTTGTCAGATATGTAAGGAGGCTTGTAAGTCACATATATATCTTCCAATCTTATCAAGTGGAGGGGAAGTAAGAAGGCCAATACAAAGGCAGGGGGCATTGGAAGCAGGTGATAGGATGGCATCCATGATGAAGTAGTGGTGTCAGAGGGTGACATACGAAGTGGTGAAGAGAAGCAAAGAGCTGAATTATTTGTTTTGCTGATAACCAGTACAGTTTAAGTTTGTACTGTATTATTTAAGTTCATCAAGGAATTTTATTAACAGGGTAAATTAACGTAAATGAACAGTTAAGTTAGTGTCAACAAAATGCATATGTAATTAAGTGCTGTGTATGTGTCAGATGAGTGAAATATTGGTATCTGGTTCGTTTTTTTTTTTCAGTTATATATGTAAATTTGTGTAAGCCGTGAAGAAAAGGTAATAGAAAGTGCAACAGGGAAAACAGAGTAGGATATCATGAACTAACTAAAGACCTGCCTAACTAACTCACTAACCACCTAACTCTGTGGAGCAGAGTCCTTCCTGAGAAGCTAACAGATTCTTAGCTATTCAAGGAATTCCCCAAACTGTACAGAACCTGAAAGTTTATTATTGCATTCATTAGCTCCCAGCACCTGTCCTAGTTCTGAACCAGATCAACCCAGTCCATACCTCCCCATTTCATTTATTGATGATCCAGTTTAATATTATCGTCTCATGTATGCTTAGGTCATCCATATGGCCTCTTATTCCTCAGGTCTCCCCACCAAAACCCAGCATACAACTCTCCTGTCCCCCATAAGTGCCACATGCCCTGCCCCTCTCTTTCTTCTTGATTTTAACACCTGTATAATATTTGGTGAGGAGAATAGATGATAAAGCTTCTCGCTATGTAGTCTTCTCCACTCACCTGTTACCTCGTCCCTCTCAGCTGCTGCTATTTTTTTGCAGATGTTGTGGCAGTTATGTTCCTTGCCCCATTCCATTTGTGCAGGGTCCGGTAGGTACAAAGACTAGGCGATTACCCCTTGTCCTATTGTGGCGTTGCTTCTGTGTGTAGGTGTGCAAACAGAAGCGACACCACAATAGGAAAAGGGGCAGTCCCCTAGTCTTTGTACATACCGGACCCTGCAGAATTGGAATGAAGCAAGGAACATAACTGCCACAACATCTGCAAAAATATAACAGCAGCCGCTTCTACAACAAAAACATTTTTACAACACTTTTAAAGTGTTTTACACCAGGACTTTAACATCTTAATTTTCATGATAAGTAATTTTATAAAAGTTGTAAACCTATTTAATCACAAAACAATAATAGTGTTGAGCATACACAAAAAAAGTTCTCCCTGAAAATGGTGCAGTAAGTGCTGAAACATGTAGGAGAAAGGGTGATAATTAATACCTATATTTTATTGCATATGTGCATTTTGTAGGTGTATTAAAGACATAATTTATTAAAAAATGTGTGGAATGGAAAGCTTCAAGATCAACCCTGAGCTTTACTTGAAGACCCTAAATAAGTTGAAACAACAAATCTCTCATACTAGTCAGGAAAAATGCTGATGCTTCTTCAACATGATAATGCCAGACCCCACAATAGTGCTGTTGTGCTGCAATACAGAATATCAGACGTGAAGTTGTTCTTCACCCTTCCTACAGCCAAGATTTGGTAGAGTCTGACGTCTGGTTTGCAGCTGTCAAGAAACATCTCAAAGGAATTAATTTCACATGTGATGAAGCAGTGCCACCTGCTATAGGGAAATGGTTTCAAGAACAGCCTGAAGAATTCTATAGTGTCAGGTTCAAAAAACTTGTTCAGTGCTGGCAGCATTGTATCAAACAAGAGGGAGACTATGTGGAAAATTGAGGTATACCTGTGGAAACAAAGTACACACCATGCGCTATATTTTGTGTTTTCTTTCATTGTGATGCCTTGACTGGGAGTACAGATACAAACATGAAGGTATTACTTTCTGTACACACTTTGTAAATTGGCTCTTTTTTTCATGTGTGTTTATTATGAATCCCCGCGCACACAGAGATCTGTTCATGTTTGGGATAAATCTTTATTATCACATAAAATCTGTACCTACAGTTTCCCTTTGTAGACTGCCAAGTCTAGTTTTGTATAAACTTCTAATTGTTCCTGGCATTTTGAGTTCATGTAACTCAAGTTACTTAGAAACAATCTCTTTAACCTTTTCCATAGTTTTGAAACCTATAACTAGTTTGATTACGTAGGTGTGTTGTGTGGTCTTGCCATCTACAACTTCACGATCATTGACCTGCCTTTCCCACTGGCACTGTATAAGAAATTCCTGAAGGAGCCAGTTTCACTGGAGGATCTCAAGGGATTATCCCCTACTCTTGCAAAGTAAGTCAAGTGAATGTGTAGTCATACAGACAAGAATTTATTCCAACATATTTAGGCTGATGCATATAGCCATAATCAAGGAATGCGCATAAGGGTCATGTTTAGTAAGAGTATATATCATTTTCAAAGGTAAGGGTAAAATGTGCATTTTTGAATAAGTTACATTATATTCATATGCAGTTGGCAGTCATGTCAAAAATACACAATATAAAAATATACAGAACTTAATTAATATAAATCATTTGCATCCGTGCATCTTCTTTCCAAAGAAGTAGAAAGTTCTGTGTACATTATATTTGGTTTACATGGGTCAAAGACTTTGTACTAGCCCAAGTGCATGATTTAGCTCCACAGAAAACAGTTGTGGGATACTGTAGAATTGTTTATAAAGAAACAACCATAGTAAAACACATATGTTGATATTTATTAAGGTCTTAAAAGTCATACAGTAATGTGTTATAAGTTGCTGCTGGAATGCCACAATTAAAGTGCATCTGCCTGATCTTGCTTCGAGCGTTCTTTTCCAGCTGGCGGCCAGTCTATGAATGCGCAGCGAATTGCACAGTGTAGGGCTCGTGATGCTAGCTGCAGGCTCACCTGAGCTGCGGAGTGTCCAGTCCACGGTACAGCATGGCCAGACAGCTGAATGATGTTACTTCCTTCTCGATGTGTTGTCAGATGATGTTACTCCTTCTTGTAGCGAGCGATGAAGGCTGGCTGTTACTTTGAGAGCCTCCTTTTATTCTGAGCTCTAGCTGGTCTGCCTGTTCTACCATTGGTTATTTGGCGGAGTTGGTAGACATGGCTAGTAGAGTGATTACCCATGGCTGAGGTGCCGCAATGGAAAGCGGTGCTTGGTTTGGAGTACGGAGCAGAGACTGGAGTTAGAGAGGGAGAGGGAGAGGGGGGAGAGAGAGAGAGAGAGAGTTGTGAGGAGAAACAGCTACTGAATATGTGGTGTGACAGAGGAAGGTGATGTGCTGCCATGTGGGTGTTTCCATACAGTATTGTGTGTCAACTGCCATGGTGGTTTGCTGGGATGTTTATCACATGGTGCTCATGTATGCAGTTCTTTCAACCCATGCAGATCATTTGTAATGCAGATAAACATGTCTCCAGATGCTAACTGACTGGATGTACAGAGACTGTTGAAACTGACCAGATGATACTTGTAGGTCAAACAGAATTGGCAGAATTATGAAAAAAAGAAATGAAGAAGGGAACTCTGTATATGTCTTATTTCTTATTTCAGAAGTCTGCAGGATGTGTTGGACTATAATGAAGCAGATCTTGAGGAAGTATTTGCCCTTAATTTTGAAATAACAAGGGAGGTGTTTGGTGAGGTTAGAGTACAACCTTTGAAACATGGTGGTGAAAATATTCCTGTTACACAAGACAACAAGTAAGTAACATGAGAGCTGGGAGAGATTTATTAACAGCATAGAGAGGAAGATTTATTTGCTTGTGTGAATCACTGTTACAGACATGCAGTGGTAAATTTTAAGGTTCTTGCTACGGGTGTTGCTGAAGTTTCAAGTCTTCTGGGTTGTTCCCTGAAGACTTGATACTTCAGGCATTTACAAGGGAAGGTGGTCAACCAAAACCCTCTAATTAGGTTCTGGTTTTGATCACTAGCATTGGATCCTACTCTGACCTTGTGGCCAAAATATTAGAAGTCGACACTTCATTGTTTCTTTGTAAGACACAGTTTTACTTTCACCCTGATCCAAGTGTGGTTAAAGTGGCACATAAGCAGATCCCTTGCCAATTTAAATGCTGTATTACAGCTGTAGAGAGCTTGCCTTTGAAGCAGGAAAACAGGCATCAATTCCAGTGGTAGTTTAATGTTTTTTTCTTAATCACTATGTTTCAAATGGCAGAAACTGTACAGAATTTTGTCAATACTATCTTGCATGTCTCTCACCATTTTTAGAGCAGCTTTCTTGTCCAGAAGTGACCCAGTAGATCTGTCTTCATTCATAAACTTACAGTTTTGTGAGATCATTTTTATTGCCTTTGTATAAGATAAAATTGTCCCTGTTCACACCATGCAGGCATGTGAGGAATGGAGATGTGGCTTCACTTATTCCTAACCTCAGCCACTAGTTGGAAGTGAGTTATCTGCTTCATGACCCAGCCACTTTACCCCAAGCAGAAAGCCCTTGGTTCCCATTTAATAGGATCCTGGGAGGTTCCCAGGTATGTTTTGGGCATTTTGGAGAAGATGAAAGTCTGTTGCCCTTGCAGGGATTTAAACCCATATATCACCAAACACATAACCTAGTCACTATACTGACTATGCTGTCCTGGCTCCCAAATATGTAGGTGTGCATACACGTGCACCATCAGGTTCCAGAAGACAGACATCCTCATGACTTCTACCTTTTTAGGAATAAATTATTTAAAGTTGCATGGTTGGCAGAAGGTATTGAGGTCAGTGAGACTGCAGGGGAAGGCTGTGTATATTGGACCATTTCCTAGACTGAACCATTGCCCTAGAAATTTACAGGTAACAATTGTCTGTCACTGGTGGCAAAAAGTCAGAGCTTTTATCTTTTTTGATTAAGGAGGCAGTGATGTCAGGATGTATTAGGTTCCTGTGACCGTGCATCGTGAGCAAAGTGTTAAGAAAGAGAAAACCAACAAGATGCAACATCTGATTGTTGCATCTTGTTGATTTTCTCTCTCTTCACACATATCAGGATGTGTTGCACTTTTATTTATTTATTTATTATAGTACATTCCATAGATCCTAATCAGACAAGACCTTATGATATAGAAACTGTGGCATGCTTTCTTATGCTTTTTATGTGCTTCTTCTAATCTTTCACTTCTACATCTGCTTTTGTGAAAGAAATGCCGTTTGGCTGAGGAAGTTCCATCTCCAGTGCACAAACACAACTTCCTTGGAATAAATTAGAGCCTTAGTATTTTATATTGTGCCATCCAGTCTCCGAAAGTTTTTGGTGAGATGAAAATTGGTGTGTTGCTATAAATTGGACCAGCAGCAGTTTTCTATAGTGGACCGCCTACTTCATGTGATCTGTTTTAGGAAAGTGAGGAGCCGTAAATTTTCGAAGCAATGGGGTTTATTTATTGGGTAAACATGTGAATACACAAGGTATATTTAGGTATTGTTTTCCTCATCCTCAGTTTCTCTTGTATTGGAGAAGATTCAGGAAGGGGGAAGAAAAATTAAGTAGATAGCACTTATTGCATATTGGAATGGGAATTTAGTTGGTACCTACACCATAACGTGGGCACTGTGGAGTACTGTTATATTCTGTGGTCCAATTTCTGAATGCATTTGCTTAAATGTGAGTAGTGCTGACATTTAGGAATCCTTTTTTAATATGCTTTCTTGTGTAGGTTCAGTGCATAATGAATATGTTTTTGAGAGGAAATTGCACTTTTATTTTCTTTCTTTCATCTTCTAAAAATGCTCTTGTTCATAGGAGGTCCAATATAGGTGGTCTTCCCCTACCTAGTGAATGTCTTTATGTATATTTGCTCAAATTGCAAGTGTAACACTGGTTTGGATTTATGCTATAGATATTTGTGGGTGTAGTGTCCGTTAGTAACCCATCATGTATCACATTTCTTACATTTGTTCTTCATGTTGTGGGCACAGGAACGAATTTGTTGATCTTTATGTGGATCTGGTATTGAATAAGTCAGTTGAGGTGCATTTCAAAGCATTCAGCACTGGTTTCCACAAAGTGTGTGGTGGACGTGTCCTTGAGCTGTTTCACTCTCATGAGTTGATGGCTGTTGTTGTTGGTAAGTTTTGTGAAGCATCTATGATTAAAGGTCATTGCTAAGATTCTGGCAGAGTATAAACACAGATATTGCTGATGACATTAGTTTTTAGTTCATTCATAGAACTGGAAACATTTGTTTCTTGTCTCTTAGTTGTACACATAAAAAAAGTTAAATGTATGTAATTGAATTGTTTAATTTCAAAGAGATTATGTCCAGTGGCTTCCTCTTTCCTACCAGCCAGAGCAGTTAATAAGAGTTCAAAGTGTTTTATACTCTGTGAAACAAAATACAGTCTTTGGCATTATGTAAACCGTGCATCAAATTCATTTATGTTTTAAAATGTAAGTGTACTTGCATAGAACATGTGAAATTTGAAGTAACCATGGCAGTGAGTAACAAGAGCATAGACTTTTGGGATGTTACACTGTATAATTTTTTAGCTTGGTATCCTGATGATTGAGGCAGCAGGTTTCCCTAAAATTTTATTGGCTCTGCTAAAGTGCATGGTGTCACATCCCACATGTTTGTAGTCTAGAAAACACACTGTTCAGTGATCTTTTTTGCAACCCTTATATGTTGTTGCAGACCATTTCAAAAGTATCTGTGGACCGGATTGTGCCTGCAGGCCACATTTTGCATATGCCTGCTCCATAGTAAAAGTGAGTATCTGGTCTGTGACCGTATATTTTGACTGATGTTTTAGGAAATGAAAATTATGACTGGGAGGAATTTCAGCATGGTGCTGAGTACAAGAATGGTTACACGGAGAATGATGAGACAATCAGAATGTTTTGGGAAGTTTTTCATGAACTTCCTGAAGAGGAGAAGAGAAAGTTCCTGCTGTTCCTCACTGGTAGTGTCCGGATCCCCGTTCAGGGAATGAAAGCAATCAAGGTATTGCCTACACCTGTTTCAGTTCTTTGATGTAATTGGAACATGAATTGATTTGGGAAATGTTTATTATTCAATTCATAAACTGACACAGTGGGAAATTTTGCATAGCATAACAGCTGTGGTGCATAGCTCCATGCTTTTGTAATCACACCATCAGATGGAGGTAAGTGGTCAGGTTCGTGCCACACCTTCTCTGCTCCCAAGGAAAGAGCTCCTGACATACATTTTATTGGAAGCTAAGTGGGCTTCAGGGCTGTTCTGTGGAGAACAAAAACTCTCTGGCCCTGCTGGGAACTTAGCAATGAATATTGAATATTAAGTCAAAGTAGTCATAATAGCTCATTTCGATTTGAAATTATAGCAGACATTGATCCTAGATATAAATAATATTCAAGTGCATTTTTTGAAAGTTTCTACATTTCCATTGACCTTGTTTGTTTTTGTAAAACAAATGTATCATTACAAAACTAGTCACACTATATACAGTAAAATCGCAATTTTATGTTCCCACATTTTTTGTTTTCCCAAATTTTATGCACTGTTTATGTGGTTGTGTGGTCCCAGCCAAATGCCAGGGATTTATATGTCCTGACTTTACATTTTCCCAGAATTTACATTTCTTGTTCCTAGCGTTGACTACAAGATGTACTTGACTTTATATTGCAAATTTTTCTTCTCAGAATTTGTATTTGTTGCCAGCAAGATGTAGCTAGCAACATCTGTGTGAAATCTCCATGAATTTTGTATGGAAGTAATTCAGACAGTTATTATATTGATGTTAGCAGGTTCAACAGGAACAAATATGAAATTTTAGTTCACCAACCACAGGTTGTAATAGATAATGATTAATTGTATGATAAAGTACCCCCGTGCGTGTTTAGTTATGAATTGTATATCAGCTTTGTAGATCAAGTTATGTTGTGGAGTGAGTGTAATTTCTCTGAAAAGGGTGTAGTATTTGTAAACAGAAGAGGAAATCATTTGCAGTAAGTGATAAAGTAAATAATTTAGTAAAAGATGATGCCACATGCTATAACATGTGTGGAGCCGGCATCACAAACTTCCAGTATCCACCTTAAACACACTGTGAAAAACTGCGCAGTAACTGAAAGGAGTTATATCTAGTGTGGGACTTACTTCAAGCAGTGGATATCATTGAAATACTCAACACTGGAGGATGTAGAATCTGCTGTTGCTGAATTTTTATTATCACAATACATCACTAGGTTATGATGTTTACTGTATGACTAGCAGTCTTCTCCCACCCTCATTTTTGCTTCTTTACAATTTAAAATGTCTGAAGACACCCATTGTTCGTATCCACCTGTTGTGGTTTTCTGTGTGAGATGTTGTCAAAATACTATGAGGAAATTGTTTTCATTACACACACACACACCTTGTTGTACATACAGTGTAAAAATTTTAAGAAGTTCCTTATATTAAGTGGCATTCCAAATCTTTTATATGGCAGTCCACAATTTAAAGTTCATTACTCCCATTTCCGAGGTATTGCACCGTTGGTGGTGGTCCCCATAAAACATAAAATTGTGGTTTTGCTATAAAATGGATATAGGGGTAGTAGAGGAATAGCTGTTCTCATTAATAACCTTGGTGCTAGATGGAGGTGAGTGGTTAACATTATTCCCTCACTACTTTACCTGAGAAAACCATGATACCCATGGAAGAGGAGGCTGGGTGATCCCTCAAGATTGCTCCTGCCAGGATTCAAACACCAGATCATCCAGCCTGTAGCCTAGTCACCATATATATATATATAGACCACACACACACACACACATTCACCATGCTGAAAATGTTTCAAATTAAGTTTGTGTGCTTGAATTGAAGAGATCTAGATATGTTTCAGTTGTTAACTTTTTGTGTGATAGAACTTATTGAGAAAGTTTGCAAAGTTAAACTGAGGTAAAGATAAAAAAGAGAGGTAAAGTTGTTCCTGTCTTTAATTAGGCACTGTGCTGTATGAGGGGAGGGGGGGGGGGGGGAAGGTGTAGGTTCATAGCTTCTTAAGCTTTACGCCAGGTTGAGGTGAGTGATCTAGATTCCTGCCCCATGCATTTTATGACCTGTGCAAGAGCAGCCACAGGATATAAGGTAGGGGTACTGGAATACAACCATTTTGTTGCATATATATTACAAGGCAGTTATTAATTACCATCAACACAACTTGTCTGATACACCATAATAAATAATAGTGTTGATGATGATTTCAAACTGGCTCAGAACACAACCAGTGTAGATACTGTGGGGAAGAGAAGATCTCTCTCTTTGCAAGAATGGAACCCAGCCCTGTTGTAGTACTGGTGACTGAGCTGGGCTTTTGTGAGTAGGGGTTATAATTGTCTGATATGGACTAAACATTACATTTTCCTAATAAAGCTTAGTCTAAATTTCAGTAACTGTTTTCTGTTAAGTAAGTTAATAATGAATGGAAGAGGAAGATGTGCAAGGACGTTCAGGATGTGAATGTGGATACACTTTGACTCACGCACTTCTCAAGGTCAGGAGTGCATAGATGAAGGCATGGGTCTTTGTGCAGTTTCAGGTTCTTATGGCATGAATATGAAGGTTGGGGTCTACACCATTATGCCTTCAACAGTCTGTTCGGTCATTGCAGTGTTGATTTCAGATTAATTGAGAGGACGGAGATGTTATCATTACCTCTGCAAAGACAATCATGGTAGCCAAGATGTGAACCTAAAAAGCTGCATAATAATAAACAGCTAGTACAACAGTCGGCATCTTTGTACTTGTTCTTCATATCACAGTTAAGAATTCCATTCTCTTTCAGATATGTTTTCAGCCATCTTTCGATGACAGGTATTTACCAGTGGCTCATACCTGTTTCAACCTGCTGGATCTTCCACAGTATAGCACAAAAGAAAAGCTTCGGTATAAATTGATGCAAGCACTTCAGCAGACACAAGGCTTTTCTTTGGTCTGACCCAACTGTTAGCCATCACAAACTGCCTCCAGCTTGCTGCAGTACAGTTGCACTTGTAATAATTCCATGAGAGCAGATTCATGTGAAAGGTATGTCACTGTGCTATGATTAATTACAGTAAAGAAATAATAAGCAAAATATTTTTGCACACCATTGTCTAGGAAAGGACTGAGTCATTGTGAAAAACTTATACTTATAATTCTTTTATATATATGTACAGATTTTTTTTCATTGAAAAGTTCTTAACATTGCACATTTTAGAACCCATAGAACATATGTACAAGATGTAAAGTTACAACATGCCTTTAAATGAGCAGAATATTTGTTAGTGTGAAGACATTAATGTAAATAACATGTGTTTCAACTGAGTAAACTTGTATTGTAGTGAATAACATTTATCTTATTTGGAATTGAAACATACTCCTGTATAATAGTCAATAATATCCTTTATCAAAAACCTTTAATTTCTGTTAACATGATGGTCAATAATATAACGGAAGAACTCCTAACCTACTCAGTTTTGATATTATGTCATACATTTGGGCTGTTTATTTTCTGGCTGCCTGTAGTCATATATACTGTCGCAAGTTGCTGTTGAGTTAAATGGATCCCATAATTGTTAAAATGTATATGAACACTTACAGTGATGCTTCTGTGATAATATAAATATTTAAACACAATGGAATAGTTTCTGGATCCATCAGCTGATGGTTGCTGCTGATAGAATGTAGAACTGGGTGATGATGTAGTGGGAATATACTGTGGCTTGAAAATGATGTTTTAACATCAAGAGTGAGCAGCTGAGTAGTTCTCAATGTATATTGCTGTTTATTCTAGACATAGGTAATAAGGTTTAAAACAAAGAGTGATTGTAATTTTGTCATGTGGTTTAAACACTTTTTGATTACTGTTAATACTGTTATGAAGCAACCATGAATGATATATTTCAAATACAAATTCTGTTGTTGTTGTTGAAGTTAAAATTGTAAGATAAACCTCATTTCATTGTAAGGTTGTAATTTTTTAATGTGATACCCACAATTCATATATATTGTTTTGTTAAGGGGCGATAATCTGCAGGTGTTCAATGTTGTGACATGTAGAGGGACATTGGAGCTTTTCACACAGGACTTTGTATTATGATCACTGAATTCAGAGCTTGCCCATTGTTTGCTTAGAGGATGAAAGTTACAAAAGCTGAAACAGAGATATTTAAATTTCCCATGACATATGATCATAAAACTGAATAAAAATTAAAGCTGTGTGCCATGAACTGTTCATAATTGATAAAAATGTCTGAAGAAAATCACTAAAGCTAAGTGTGTCTGTAAGTGAACAGTAATGGTCAAGATCAAATAGTTCTACCAACCATTTGTTCATCTCCATTTCTCATCATTGGAGGATAGTACCAACCATACACAGAACTGTTTGAAAGTAGTGTCAAGTGGAGGTATATATTTCCAAAGTGTAGGTAATATTTTTCGTTTTCGTGTAAAGGAATGTAGTGGAATGTTTGTGTGTGTTTGTGTGTGCCATGCTTGTCAGGCTTGGAGGTGACCACTGTTGACTGGAGATACAAAAGATTGGTAAGATTCTATTGATAAACTATTAATGTTTTTGTGTGGTTCGTCAGTTTCTTCACTTTTATGTTTATGTTGCTGATGTGCGGATGGTTGATATATTTACATTTTGAGTAATTTAATACTTGTTAGTGTTCAAGTATTAAGTTATGCACAACTTTGTAAGTGCTGCTTTGAGTTATAGAGTTGAGTATGCCTATTTATTATTATCAATAGATGTTTTATTGTTTCATTGTTTGGTTCTTATATTTGTAAGCATCCTGTCATGGTTGGCAAAATCTGAGTAGGTGAGAAAGATTCAATTGCTTATACAGGTTAAAGTAGAAAAAATATCAGAATGTGTTACTAAGACATTTGCTGATGCCAGCAGGTAGAATCACTATTACTGACTAGTCTGTGGAATGCCAATCAAAGTACGCTGAACGGCTGTCTCTCTCTCACTGGAAATGATATTTCCAATCTTGCTGTATAGAGTAAATACACATACTCAGCAGGTACACAGGTTTCAGAGCCTATTTTTAGTTCCCAGATTTGGAATTAATTGCTCAGCTTTATAAATGGATATTGTGTGTGATGTAAGATAGGGACAACCAGTGTCCATAATTATAGTCCTAAAAAATAATTGAACCAATAAATACCAAGTTTTATTTTTGCAGTATTTAAGTAGACAGTTTTAGCTGCTCCATTCCTTGACATATGAGAAGACAACATTAGATACTGTAGAGAATTCTCTTATGTTTTCATGAATTTACCATATTATATGTACACTTCCTTCAACACCAGCTTGTTATATAATCCAGACTTCACATGTTCTCTCCTGTTCCTCATGGTATGAGAGTGGAACACCATAAGTGTGTCTGAGGTTTTTTCAATTGGAATTTTATTGTGATTTCAAGCTTTCGCTATGGAGTAAATGAGGACTTGGTTCCAATGGGATGTTACACAGCGTTGATCGGTAGTTGGTTACCGATGTTTCAGGATGACCTGTCCTATCTTCAAGGATAAAGCAGTACAAGAAGACATATTTGTCTTTTTGACCCTAGAAGATGACACCAATAGGTTGTCTTGAAACATTAGTAACTTACTACCAGTCAGTGCTGTATACATCCCAGAGCAGCAAAGATCCTAGACTGTTATCCTGTAATTATGAAAGCTGTATGTTCACTGTAAGTAAAATAGTACAAAGTATGTTAAAAATGGTTGTGGCTTTATCATTGATAAAAAGCTTAGAAAGTAGAGTGCCAGAGTCCATAATGGAAGATTGATGTTTGCAGTTGGAGACTGGGAGAAGGGATTACTATGGCCTCTAAGAAAACAGAAACATTCTGAAGGGATAGGCCAAGAAGAAGGATGTGGAGAAAGAAATATTTGTTAAGCTTCTGGTGTAACTCTTTACGAAAAGACTTCAGTTATACACATTTTACAGTTATTAGTCAGCTCTTTATTTTGTGATTTTGCATGTGTCTTCAGATGTTTTGAAGAAAGTCTACACATATTGCCACACTTAAACTGTAGAAATTCTTTTTTTACTGCAGAGATTTAATAGGATGGGTTTTGCGACCTATTGACTGGAAATATTTAGCCAAAATGCAATGGGCTTCTGATGCCCTGTGTTTAATATTGTTTATAGTATGAACTTTTTGCCAGTGGTTGTTGATAAATAGGGGTTGTCAAATGTTGGCTCATTTCACCTATCATACAAAAACTTTACTTGCAAGATGTTTCTCCACAAGAGAGACTATACTGCCCTGTGCTGTTGTAATTGCTCCATATTGGCCAACTTACCATCATGTAATGTGTGACACAAACACAATAATCCTAGAGTCCCTTATGATATACGATATATACATAATTTGCTCTTTGGTCTCTGTGGGGATATCAAAATGGGTAGTTGTTAAGTATGTTAAGGAATAGCTTAAAATATTTTTCCAGTGATCAGCCTTAATTACAATCATCCCAGATGAGTGACTGAGTGATTTTGCTGCATGTGCAGTGGGGGGTGACAGTGTGATGTTTGATGCATTTTGTAGCTTTATGCTTCCCCTTTAAGGCAGTCATTGTAACTTCATTGAAATCCTTCTGCCACTTTTCATTTGTATATATGTTGTAGATCATGTGTGCCATAAGTCTGAGACCATCTTCTCCCAACAATCTGAATACATCCCCAGGTACATTGTCAGAAGGAGCAGCAATCATTATTAAGGGTGCAATTACATGGGTCAAGTGTGTATGTGTGTGTTTTTGTCTGTCTGTCTCTCTGTCTTTGGCAGCCTAATGCATGAGAGCTTGATGTTTTGGCAGCAGATATGGATGATTATGAGTTGTACCTTGCCTAATGAAAACCAGATCAGTTCGTGGGATCAGGGTTGGTACATGGGCTTGCTCTCCCATGGAATGATGTGTTAAAATGGAAAGTCTGGCTCTACTCAGTACAATAAAGCATATTAAAATAGGTTAATATTGATCATAAAGTATCAGAAAGGACAAAAAGATTTATGAAGATGTTGGTTTTAATTTAACCTTGTTGAAATCACTCATGCTAACAGGTCTTTTAGTGCATGTTGTATTAGGCCAAAATATAAAACCTAGGACCAAAAAGGAGAAAAAGGTATGTAATACTATAGATTATAATTCATATTTCATACATCTCCAACTCAAAACTTTCTAGTTATACAACAATTTTTATGTATTTTTATATGAACTGTGAATAGGTTCTTCAGTACATGCCCCTTTCATTTGGTTACATTGAGATCTGATGAAAGGGATTTGTTGTTACATCAGCACTTTGCTACAAAAAATAAGTGCTTGGTATGTTCTGTGAATCAAGACACAACCAATGGAAGGACTATGAAATAATGCATGAATATTATGGCAGTGTAGAGGTATTTGTTTTATTATGCACTAAACATAATAGTGACTGCACACCATGTTGTATTGAAAATACTAGCTTATAATTAGATATTAGTATTTCATAAAATACTGTGTGTGGTATTGGACTTGAATGGATTATGTGGATGTATGCTAGAGATGGTTTCTCAGGGTGTTATTTAATGGTGGGTTCTTATGAACACAGTAATATAGGATTGGGTTGTATAAGAGGAGGGGGATTTCTAGACAATCCACAAGATTATCAACCTTGGAGAATAACTCTGCTTAACTGTGTTATTATTATAGACTGAAAATTTGTCGAATATTACTTAGTACTTAATTTCAGAGTTTTGCTGTTTATGTAGTTCATGTCATTTACCAAACAGGTTATCTTAAGAGTAACATTTATGACTTGTATTCGGCAGATACCCACTTCAAATTTGACAGAGATTTGGCTATTGTGCATTTCTGTGCTGAGTTCATTAAGTTCTTTTATCTGTTTAATTGGGTCACAGCCATTTCCTCTATCATTTTCCCTGATAATAATTTTTATTGTTTAATGCTAAGTCACCTTTGTAGTTGGCTGTACGCCTAGTATGCTGTATTGTAGGACAGAACCGAAGCCTGGTGTGCAAAGTTCAAATTTACGTCGAGGGTCAGTTAATGAAAATGCGCCAAATTTGCTTGCCTTCATTTTGAAAGCTAATATATACGTATATTTAAAATCTGCAATACATTTAATAGTACAAATTAACAGTTAACATTGGTCAAGATCACAATGTAATATAACTTTTGTTAAACTGTAAAACAGACACAACAGTAGAGTAAGAAAACAATATGTTTGCAGTTATTGTTTCAGGCAGTTAACGGATTTTCTTAATTGGCTACACATTCGTTTATTATCATAATTCCTATTTTCGAAAGGTTCGTCATAGCAGTCAACAGTGTAATAGTGAGGAGCATTTTCATTAGGGCATAAGCATTCATATTAGAAGCTTTGCTTAGGGAATCATTAAAAGTTTTGAACACTGTGTGTGGTGACACTCAGAACGGGGTAAACATATGGACACCAGTTTTTAAGAAATTAAACAGTAATGGGGAATAGCATGTTGGAACTGTGTCACTATTCTATATTATGTCCTATTGAAGTTATAGGTTTTCACACCAGTGAATGTCAATATTGCTGTCTTGTGGGATGACAATGTGTAGTTTGATGCTTAGGTGCCAATGTTTATGAGGTACCAGTTGCCTCCATTTTCAGGGTAGAAGAATGAGTGTTGTGGTTTCTAGAAATAGAGCTCTTAAGAGAGAAGCCAGGGCTGTAATTCAACCATGAGATTTGTTGTGCTGAAAAAAGGGGTAAAAAAAGTGTCGATACTTAAGGAGGTGAGATTGATGATTTTAAGAAGGAGAAGAGATGGGACGTATTTTGTGGGAGGCAGTGCCAAGGGAAACACTTGACTGGGTGTTGAGAGGAACATATGGAGGCAGCAGTTTCCTTTGCAACGTTGGTATCTGTCTGTCAAATTACTTGGTATCACTTTCTTGATGTGTGTGTCCTAGTTTGAAATTTTAGAACCAGAAGTGAAGATTTAATTAAAGGAAGAAACAGTGAGGATCTGTGTATGGTGGTAATGATATTTGTATGAAAAATTGCAGTTTCTTCCTTTCAGTGGGTGAACTGGATAAAATAGTGTCACTTTCCACAAAAATATTTTTCGGATAAAATGTCGACCTTGGTTCAGCAATAAGATCTTCTGAACACAGATTCTCCACCAAAATATATTTCAGATACTAAAAGAATATTACTACTTAATTTTTCTTGTATTCCTGTCCTATTTGGCAGTCGCTCAAATAGTTGATTCCGAGAGTTTTGATTATTTTTTAATTTGTGGGTTTGAACATATTAATAATTTAGTACATTCCAATTGTTGTCACACTTAAAAATATATGAAATAATCCGTGGAATAAAATACTGCATAATCATAGATAGCAGTATGAAATGAAGCTAAAGCACAATGAAGTAGGTAGATAAAGAAAATCGTGACATAAGTAGCAAGGATTTTAGCCCTTGAATGCAGTACCTGGAGTGTTTGTAATCAAAACCTGCTACATGCTAGAATAAAGCTGTCATGGCATTCAGACATAATGTAGTGATATATTTATACTGTCATTACTCAAAGTAAAAAAATTATGTACTAACATTACATAGTATTGGATAGATGTTGTGACTGTTTATAATGTTGACCCTTTATTGTTTGAACGGGATTTAGAAATGCCACAGGTTTTATGAGTTTGTATTCTAAAAATGTTGAGTACAAACTTGTTAAGGCTTGTATGTAAACAGTTGGTGTTATTGTGCACAGTAGACAATGAATATGTTTAAAATCACATTTCTGAAATTGGTAAAAATAATTATTTGTAACAATCGATATAGTCTCCAACACTAACGTCAGAGTTCTGATGTCAGTAAACACTACTGTACAAAATTATTATTATTTATCTTTATATGCCTCAGAGTGAATCTCCCATAACATCACTAACTGCAATGAATATTTTTTTTACAAACAAAAATTTAGGACTCAAATCCCATTGTCTTTATAAGTGGGACGCCTTTGACTTAAATCGTGACGACCAGAAAACCTAAGCATAATTTTTTTCTCATTTCTTTAATGTGAATGCCAGGAAAATATTTTTAACAAAGTATGCTGCTTCCTCATGCAGCCTTCTTGACCTCATTATTATTAATAAGTAAAGCTATAGGTCTCATTTAACTAAATAATTTTAGGAATTGATGCATCAGTACAGAATAACTAAATAAATGAACAATGAAATTTAGGACATGGTGGTGTGATAGTACCCTGTAATTTTAAGTTCTGCAGAATATATAAAAGTAGTTTTACTGAGCACACACTTGTAAGTATCACAGTTATGAACAAAACACTCTTGTTTGAACTTCAGGGTAATGAGAATATACACTTGTACTGAATGTGTGCATGGAAATCACAATCAAACATTTGTTAAAATTTAAATACAAATGTCTGGCTTCCTTTCATGTAGCAGGATTTGGTACAATTATAGATGTGTTCAAAAAGTTGAGGTTCCTTCTTCAATGTAATGCTGTGTTCCAGGGGGAGCTTTGTATGTGGGGTAGTTGGGGGTGAGGGCATTCTGGGCAAAGAAGGAAGTATAGTCTTTACGGACTTTCTTTGGACGGAAGGCGGGTCCTTTGGCCAATGCTATCCTAGCCTCGTTCTCAGCCGCAGCTTGCATCTTGTAAGCTGTTGGTGGCCACTTCTCATCCCCTCTCATCCTCATGTTTCCTTGGACTGCCTTTGTTGCTGCGGGTTGGGACGTAAACACAGGTGGAGGTTCCTGGCTCACTGGGGCAGCAGGTCGTAGGACTACTGTTGCAGGTGGTGGCTCGTACTGTGGTTGGTATACCTGCTGTTGGGGAGGTGGATAGAACTGATTACTCTGTGCTGGTTGTTGCAGTTGTGGTGAAACTGGCAATTGATCAAATGAATTCTCCCAAGTATTTTGCTGAACTTGCTGATAATCGGGGACCTGTAAGCAAAACATTCACATGAATGTGCTTGTATTGTGGTCCATCCTGTCACTCATCGTGTTTTCACCTTTAACCTTTACAAGTTACATACTACTTGTTCTTTGTGTGGGAATTTTGGTATAGAATTCCATCTTCTGGGATGCAGTAACGCAGAAAGCTGCAGACTAAATATCACCATGAAAACCTCAGTTCTCTTAAGATCATTTTGTGCACCAGTAACCTCCATATATAATAGTTTGTTGTTCCTTAACAGAAAAGTGCATAAGTATACTTTGTTATCAGAAACTTTTTTATTAGGATGTACATTTTTTATCCCCACAGTAAGTACACATCAACCACAATGAGTCAGCGAGGCGGTAAATGCAACTGTAATTTTGCTTTTGGTTATTTTGTAACTAAAAGCAAAAAAATAATAATGGTAATCAGAACATTTTACCCAAATTAGATTTGATTTTAAAATATACTCAATCATTTAACAATATTCATTTTTATACATTTGCCGGAGAAGAAAGTTTGAAGCAGTAAGTCCATGATTGCAATTGATAACAGTCTCTGAAGATTTGTGTGTGGAAAGTAATACACAGAGATATATAGTTATACCGAGAAGTACAGTAACAGTTTTCTCACTCTGTCTGTGTGGTCATATTCCAAGAAGCCTGCTATATTATTTGGACTTGCCCACCATGTAGTGTGAAGTTTGATTTTCACTATGTATCACTCACTTGATAATTTCTTACTGAGCTTATTCTTTCAAAATGGCTCCTCTTAATCATTCTTTACGTGGTTATTTTTTTTTACTTTTTTGTGTTACATTTGACTGATATCCATATTTGTTGTAGCAATTCTTTTCTTCAAGAGAGCAAAATAAGAGAAATAAGAGATGAGTTCTACAGCATGAGATTGGAGGTTCTTGGAGTGGTGTTCCTGAAGATTTATTTTCTGAGATTTTAGTCAACTGGTAAATAGTTACAAACATTTTGAAGGATCACATAATGCCTTTGCTCTAGACAACTGTACTTGAATGGCTTGACCGTGAAGATGAAGAAACTGTAACTGTTTACGAGCTGACACAACAAAACCAGATGACTTAAATCTTTAGATTCTACAGTGTAGAGCCATACTGTTTTGTTTGGTACTCATGAATAGAACAGAGAGCTAAGCAGATCAGTTACAACTGACGCTGCTAGTTCATGAAAGTGTTTCGGTGTTTCTAGTAATATCACTGTACAGATAATTATTAACTGTCCCTAGGTGTTTGTTGTCAACATATTCTACTGTAATTTGTTGAAATGAGTTTGCACCAGTTCCTGCAGCAACTTGACACATAGGCGGACTAACACCACAAGGACCTGTATTGGACTGTTCACATTAGTTCACTTTGGAATGAGATATGAAGGGAGACATTCAGCAGGTGTGACCTCTCATGGGGTACACATATGCAGCTTTCAGTAAAAATAGTTTTGTTTGACTCAGCATTAAGTGCAGTGCAGTGTACAGGCTACATGTTTCATCAAGACTTGTATACAATTGTATACATACAGAGGTAAAGCTAAAGTGCACCCTTGTACAGGCACTGAGGCTCTGTACAGGCCATATGGCCCATAGGGGGAATAGAGGTATTGCTTTACTCTTTCTTGACCACGGCACTAGAAGGGATGAGGGTCCAGCGACACGCCCTGGCCGCTGTTTACTCCCGGGAAAGACCCGGTACCCATTGTACAGGAGGCTGGGTGGGCCCCAGGGCTGGTCTGAACAGGTGCGGAAAATCTCGCCCCCACCGGGATTCGATCCCCGGACCGCCCAGCCCATAGCCAGTCACTACACCGACTGAGCTACCTGGGCCACAGATGTACAGAGGTATTCAGCTTTTTTTATTGCCTTTAGGTAGAAAGTCTTGAGATGTCAAGCCTTTCTTATGCAACCATTATGCAATTTGTAAAACTGTTCTAGAATGCATTACGCTGTTCAATATTAGCGTCATTTTCATATAACAAATATCACTGTGTCACATTTAATTTATCAGTGCAGAATATTAGTAAAGATTACACCAGATCTCAAGACTTTTCACCCTAAATGTGTTAAAAAACTAAGTACCTGTATATGCGTATGAAATCTCATGAGAGCGTAACATATGAAATAGAAACATACACCCTGTACAGTTTTCTTATACTTAGTAAATGTTATATCAACTGGTATTCATTTCATTGAATGCACCACACTTTGTTGTATTCATATTTTTACAAGTCTGAAAACAAATTTGCCCAATCTTGAGGTGCGTCACGTCATAGTTGTGTTCGACTGTACGTGTAATACACAAAATTCTTTGTTAAATTTGCCCAAGAGCTCAGTTTGTGAAATGTCCAAAGTCTACTTCATGCAGAACAAAAGAATAATCTTGTTTTACATAATGGTGTACCAGTTGACAGGTGGAAACATCCATGTCCTGTCCAGCAACAGGTTGAATCCTTTTCAAATATGTTCATGTTTTTTGCCTTGCAGTTGTTTGTATTGTTTTATATTATGTATTTGAAACAATTAATTGCTGTGTAGGACCATGTTTATTCAAAAGTGATAGCAGTTGCTCTGAGATCTTTGGTTTTTCCTTGTCAGTATCATTCCTTCAGTGGTCTGTACTCATACTTCATTCATCTTGGATCAATGCTGTGTAACCTTAGCAGTGACAGCTTTGTTTCTTTCTCGCTCTTCCATGCAGTTACTTTTTTTTGTAACGTATCTCCACAGCATACAGGTACCACTTAATTATTATTTCCTCCTAGTCAGTATACTGATTAGGCTATTTGCTAGGCAACCAAGGAATGAGGGTTCAATTTCCAGCAGATGCAAGACATTTTGCTCTTCTCCAAAACATTGAGTCCAGTTGTGAGGCCTACCCAGCCACCTGTTTAGTGGGTATCAGGGGCTCTTTCCCAGGACACAGAGTGGCTGGAGTTTGAGGCTAACTACCTCCATCTAGTATCACATGTAAGAAGATATGGAGCTATTCCCATTACTCCATATGCCTTCATTGCATGATGTTTAGTTAAGCATGAGGACCATTCTGTATCTCTTATTTAAAAAACACAAATTACCTTTGTGTAAACTGGTTGCTCTGTTAGGGTGTTGACGTAATTTTCTGGAGGTGGTGGCCAAGCAACTCGTTTCAGACCTAGAACAGAGAGATGTTTCATAATTACTATTTGCTTGTCCATTTGATTAAATATTTTTTCAGCTCAATTTGTTGCTCTTAATCAAAATTTATGAAGGAACAATAACCACAGATGTGTATTGACCAAAGTATGTATTTCAGAAACCCATACCGGAGGTGTATTAACCAAAATTATTAATACCAGTTTGCATGTTGAATTTTTGGTTGTGAATTTCATTAGTGTACTTTTCAGAATGGAAAACTGGCATACAGTAACTTCATTATGCACTGAAATTGCTTTGTGTGAGGGCACATTTTTATCTTTTTGCCTTTATATCTATTCTATCAGTTTAATTTAATTTTTTTTTTGCCTTTATATATCGATTTGACCAAATCGGCTTCAGCACACCCCTTATTTATAATTGTCACGGAAAGATATTTATTAACAATAGCTGTTGTGGTGCAGGCCTGTGTGTGGAAAGGAAGCCTGTATTTTTGGGTGGTGTTTGTTTACCAAAGTTGGTGGAACTTTCTTTAACTTTTGTCATCAAACCCCCATTAATGATGACAAGGGTTTATGAAGATATCCAGCCAACTTTTAACTTGATCTGTAATTTCTAAGAGTCTTACAAAACGCAATAGATTAATGTGCGTGCAGTAATTCTCCGATTGGCAGGGGAACTGTCGGGTTCTAGAGGAGAGGGAGGGATAATACAATCAGGGAAATCAGCAAACGTGGGACTTGTTGAAAACCGCCAACCTTCTTGCTGTATAAACACCGAAATACCAACCTGACAGCTCTGCCTTTTGGCCAAATGTAAGCAACTGTCATTGAGTCGGTCTGCTCACTTTCACTTTTACGTAATTCTCTTTTCACGAATGTCAGTCCAAACAACTGACAGACCTATAGGTCTAGATTGGTGAGGGAATTTTGACACTAGTTTCGTATTACATGTTGTCTATTATGAGCATTTTACTTTTGTGTATAATTTACCAAGTTTTCATGAGGAGTTTGGACCGTGTGTAATATTGGTGGGGGGAGTGGGCTGGTCATGCCATCCCTTGCCCATACGCTACGTCAGTTACGGATGCTATGATCTCATGAGTCCCTGGCGAGCCAGTGGAATCCCTTGCCAGCACTAAAACGGCGTCCGAGTCACTGACTCACCAATTCTATCAGTTTAATTTAATTTTTTCAAATACATGAACACACGCGCAACGCATATCTGCATTAATTCATTCAATTATAATGAGGATAAACCCAGTCAAAAGAGCACTTTATTATTTTCAACTACATGTTTTGGCCTGAAGGGTCATCATAAGGCTGAAACAAGCAAAAAATATGTATATATGGGTGTATGTATATGTGTATACACACGCAGTTTATATGAGACAGATTCTTTTATTGTGTTTAACTTTCAGGTCGAAACATGTCGTTAAAAAATGATATAGTAAATTGTTGTTTTACTGGATTATCGTAATTATAATTGCTCAAAAGTAGAACTGGGATAAATTGTCCTAAAATTAATTCGTTCCCTGTTCTATGTGTTTTCTGTTGATAAACTTTGTGCATAGTTCATCGCGCGTAATTGATGAATAATCCCGAACCGTCACTTACAGAGGTTGCTGTCACATGTGGCAGCCAAATAAACAGGGTTTGCGGATTGGCCAGTGTCATTTTATGGGTAACATAATCAGCTGCGTTACATAATAAAACTTATTCACTACAAATTTCGAGAGGGTTCTGTTCGCTAAGAGGGGTCTGATCATGTTTCGAATGAATCATTGTTTATACCGGTAACAGACCGCACGTGCAATTGGACGACTTCTTGTCGATATTCTGAAATGTACGAAGGGAGAATAGACATAAACCTAACATCATGTTATACTGCAAGAGACAATGCATTTCCCTGCCATGTACACATTGATGACTTTAATTTTAAGACAGTTGTAATCGTGTCTTTCATTGTTTGTTATGAGTCTGTGCATTTTGCCTCGTACGATTTGTAGTGTCAGCATTACTGGTGATAATCGAATAAATGTCGGAAGATAAGGCGCAACAGATAGCTTGGGGAATCGAGGAAGTCTATAAAGTCAATACCGGTATGCACTAAGACTAACGAAGGTATCAAATGGCAGACTCCCAACGGTTCCTGAAGCAACAGAACAAGCGAGTGCTATGCTGTGTCCAACCACAGTCCTGCAAGACATAATACGTAACTACCAGCAAACGTCCCACAGTCTAGCTACGTCGCACAGCTATATCTAGCCGATGGGAAGACTCCCAAGAACTATTCTAGAGTAGATTGCTCATCCCAAGCTAGTACTTTTGTGCAGGCTGATTAGTCATTTGTACAGATCATGTGACGAAAACCTAACTGTCCTATGAGTGGTAACTCGGTACATTAATTATGCAGATGGATAGTTTGTAAGACAGGCAGGAGATCTGAAATCATGCCAGACAAGGGACCTGGGAAAAAACGCCCCATTTTATTAAAACGAATTACCCACTTTTCTAATTATTTCGTAATTAAAATAACTAAGAAAACCAAGCCAATGAACGTTCTAATTTAAGCTGTCCCTTTCATTTAAACACTAGCAAGAACTTTTGTATTTTGACCCAACGACAACTTTTCTGTTTCTCTGGGAGATATCACTATTCTTTGAATCAACTTCTAAGACTTGTAAGGCCATTCAGATAAAGGCCAGGTCCGTTCACGTTTACAGTTTTATAAATTGAAATAGTCAGGCCTATATTTTATACCGTCCCGCTGTCTATCTATGAAGACATGTTAAAAAATAGGACTTCAGTGGTGGAACTGGTTGACCTTGGCAAAGATACACGATGACAAACATCGTATGTTTCAGTATTTTTAACAAGAAGGGTGGGTCTTACTCTTGTACAAAGAATGTTCTGTGTGTAATACTCTTACGCTAGCAAATCTTTCGTACTCTGAAAGAATGCCCGTGATAGTTTACCTGCTGTCTTATATACGAAGTAGAGTTTCGTTATATAAAATTATAAGACTGCGTGATAAAATCTGTTTGCTTTTTAGAGTGAGCATTCTGCAGTAGGGTGACGATTCTACAGAGCGCTTCACTCAAGCCACCTTATACATTGCCAGTCTGCCCGATTTGATGGGAGGAGCGTCTGACTCCTGCACCCCAGTGCCCCATGGTAGAGTAGGTGGCTGGTAAGTATACGTACGCAGATCAGTTGTATCGAGGAAAACTTGGGTACTAGCTGTGGCCTGTAGGCAGCTGTACATACAAAGTAGGGAATGTATCGCTCACCAGTTCAGTGAAGCTGGGTAATTACCACCACATGTTAAATAATTATATTCTAAGAGAAAAGTTGTCTTCTGCTAGGCATCTGAGTACAGCAGTAATAATGATATCTAACTGCCTTCCTAACTTGGCAAAACAGCAAATGAGCATTTTTTGAACAGGGATAGAAACAACCTAATATTTTAGCTTTTTATACCTCCGGGAGTTTGCTCTGGCTCCAGACAGGGACAGGTGGTGGGCCCTTGTGAAGGCGGTAATGAACCTTCAGGTTGCATAAAATGGGGAAATTTCTTCACTAGCTGCGGAACTCTTAGCTTCTCAGGAAGGGCTATGCTCCATGTATTTAGTTAATAAATCTGGAATATGTGCAGTTATGGTGAAGTCATGCCACTCAATATATATATATATATATATATATATATATATATATATAAAAAAATAAACAAAAA
>Ga0123352_10002219_pt1 | contig 26897 bp, 18 predicted proteins | sample TergutLab28metaG_FD_89700 | JGI IMG/M metagenome (GOLD analysis project Ga0123352, IMG submission 89700) | Labiotermes labralis P1 segment gut microbial communities from Petit-Saut dam, French Guiana - Lab288 P1 | ecosystem: Host-associated > Arthropoda: Insects > Digestive system > Gut ... | reverse complement strand
CAGGTCAACCACCTGTGACACACAAACAGTCGGGAACAGAACACGTAGGAGAACGGGTGGAATACAACAAAAGATGTAAGTAAACAAAAACATTGCATTTTCCTAATAAAATTTTAACAGACAATTGATTACTATATATATTTTTATACTTTTTAACCACAGAAACTTTTTAGTTTTAATAAATCTTTTACAAAAACTGTAAAAAATTGTAATAGTCAAATTATATCATAGAGATAACTAAAGACAAACATTACATGTTACAGTATAGAGTATGCCAGAGACTGCCTGTACAGTGTAGAAAAAGTGAACTCCTGATGATTAGCTCCCAGAAGCTCGAAACATGTAGAGTAAAGGACGACTAACCGTGAAATAAAGGATAGTCCATAAGTGTCATTTTGTTGGTGTATATTTTGGAACAATTGTAATGATTCATGGAACCATGAATGTAAAAAAAAAAAAAGAAGAAGAAGAAGAATACTATGTAACCTCATTTAAACAGCCTGGGTTTTAATTTCTAATTCCTTCAAACTACCTCAATTTTTTTTCTATAAGTCTCCCAATTTAGGTTTTACAAGAGATCAAAATTTTAGACAGGTTGGGGTATGTAGTACTCATACCATACCTTCCATAGAGCAGTTAATAAGACATGTGAGTTTTCAGGAGGATGTGTATGCATGTACACAGAACTGGAACTCATTGAATCAGGAAAGTAGGCTTTGATTTGTAATTTGGATCTCAACTGTATTTGTTTTAAGATATATGGAACAGGAAGTGGGAGAGACTGTCGCCTCCATGTCCAGCGCCTAAATGAGATGCATGTGAAGGAGAAAGGACTTGAGAACCAGAACTTTCCATTTCAGGAGGAATGCAATGAAATTGCAACTTCTGTATCTTGTGTTCTAGAGGACAAAGCCAGATTCAATGGTGAGCTACTGTGCATCTCTGTTTATTTGAACTACTTCACAAGATATGTGTGAAGTTATTATACCAGCACTTTTTTACAGTTTACAAAACTATAACAATCTTGGCTGTATATTTCAGCAATTCTCCCTTATTTCTTAGTAGGGTTCCAGATATTATGATGAATGTTGAAGGCAATTCCAGATATGACAAAACCTGTCTGAAACTGAACTTGCATTAAATGGAAACATGCCATTCCTAAAAAAGTTCTGTTTATCCCAAGATAGACATTAAAAACCAACATGTGTCTGTCGAAGTTCTGTAGGAATGTTGAATGTAAGTTAACCCTTCAACAGGCAACAAAGGTCCAGAGGGGGAATAGAGGTAGAGCTGTACATTTTTTTTAACCTCAGCACTATTTGGGGTGGGTGGAATGTTTTGTGTACAAAGAGTGACAACAAGAATTTAATAGACGAGGGTTAGCCGTAATACTTATTGTTCGATACTTTTCATTTGGTACTTTTGAGAGGGGTATTTATTTCACATCCATCAAAAAATTGTATACAGAATATCACAATGAACTAGTGACAACAAAAAATTGAAAATGTGCGCTGCTGGGTAACAGTGTATTGTACGTGTTGAATTTCAGACGTGCCGTTTGGGTCGCAGTTACACAGGTTATGCAACATGCTGTATTTTCATACAGTAATAACTGTGTTAAATTTAAAAATTCTCAGTCATTGTGTTTCACTGTTCATGTATACTGTTGCAATTACTGTATCAGGTGCCAACACAACCAATGCATTCTGAACATCACTGCAAAGATGCATTCATACACATTATTTTCTTCATTCTGTAACCAGTGAATCTGATTTTTTAGCCTCACACTGCAGCAAATGGAGTAGATTTCTGGATGGACATGGACAAGATTGGAAAGAATCAGATGATGCAGTTACTTGTTCTTCTGTGGTGTCACAATCACAAATAATTTCTACAACATTGACAAATACCAATGTGACTGCACCAAACGAGGAAAGCAAAGTTAATAAACAAACAGTGCATTCATGTCATTTAAATTCATCCAAGCAAGAGACTGTATTTCATGATGGCAGCAATAAGATTTTCCATATTGACATGGACAGCGCCTTTGTCCACAGCAATAAAAACGTCTGTCAGAGGGGTACAAGACAAAAGTGTGTTGCTGGTTTAAAAGGAACAGAAAATAGTGTCCTGTTTGATGAAGAAAATGAGCAAGATATGTTGTGGAACAGGGAGTATGTTGGAAATCCATCCTTGGCAGTGCAGCAGTGTAACAATACTGATTCACTTGGTGGGAGTATTGCATTAGTACAACAACCTGCAGACACTTGCTCTGAATTACAGCATGGCCCACTGCACTATAGTAATGTGGGTATTTGTGTGAAATCACAGAACCTTTTTGGTACTGAACCTGCACTTTCAGATAGTGAAGATGAATTGGATGATATTCTTAGATTTTGATGGTAAAGTAAGAGTTACTAACATGTGATCAAAATTAACTGAATAATAAACATGTTGGTGCCAAAGAAAATTATGTAGTTTTCATGAAGAGACTCAGTGCAAGTAAAATATATTACGTGCATAAAATATATTAACAGACCAACAAACACAGGCAAAATCGACATATTGAAATTTATTACATTCTTGGTACTAGATAAACATAGTCATTATCACTACTCTGTCAGAAGTGCAAAGTGTTAAAGCAGATACAATCAGTAGTTGTCAGTAAAGAATTTGGAAATGTAGCTTCAGGTTTGAATCCTGGTTCTATGTAAAGTGTTTTGTGATAGAAATTCATTATGATATTTGAAATCAGATATTATAAAAACTGCTTCATTGTGGTAATGGAACACAAATGTTTACTGCCCCTGTCCATTTAAAGTTGCCATACAATGTTAATCGAGTTCTGTACAGGTGTGAAGTGATTTCTTTGTGGTGGTACGCTGCAGTATATCACGCCAGCAGATTTTTCATAATACACAAACATGTACTTGTAAGTAACATAATATAAACACACAAATAAATATGTTAATAAAAATAAGGAGAATAACACAGTCTGAAGTAAGAACAGGCTATTGTAATTGTGAATGCATTGGTAATACTGTATGTCAGGACACCTGAAAAGTACTTGCTGCTGTTCATTATCTTCTATAACACTGGTCAACAAAATTTAACTTTTTTTTTTTTTGTCCCACGAACTTCAATAGATGAACTTAGCAGTACTTTTTATGCTGAATTCAGATATGTGTACAGAATTTTTCTGTTAGGCAGGTTTTCAATGATACAGAGGAATTTAAATGTGCAAAATATTACTGTATGTGCTCATGAAACAGTCAGGAACTTCCTCTAAAATGTAGAGGCATATAACTTTCATCAGTATTGGCATAAGGTGCATCCATCTTCAGTGTCCAGCAATAGTTTGCCAACATACTTGAGGTCCACTTGCTTTGGAACCACTTTTCCATAGTCATAATGTCTTGGTGAAACCTTTCACCATGTTCGTCACAGACTTCGCCGAGATTTTCTGGGAAAAAATCCAAGTGTGACTCCAGAAAGTGGATTTTCAGTCTCATATTGCATCCCATAGCTTTGTACGAAGTCAAAAGGTCCTGCACTACAGCCTGATAGTTTGCTGCTTTGAGATTTCCTAAGAAGTCCTTGCACATCCTCTTAAATGACAACCATGCATTTCTTTCAGTCTCATTCAGGTCTTGCATCATTTCCCTGATCTGGGGTCCTATAAATAAGCCCTCCTTGATTTTTGCATCACTCACATGTGGGAACTTATTCCTCACATATTCAAATCCATGGCCGGTTTTATCCATACCTTTCACAAAGTTTTTCATGAGGCCCAGCTTTTTGTGCAAAGGGGGCAGATAAATTTTTCTCCAGAAGAACAAGAGGAGGATTTATGACATTTTTCTGTCCTGGCATCAGTGATGTTCGTTTAGGCCACAGTTTATTTACATAATGATTCTTCATGTCCCAGCTGTCCCACTCACACAGGAAACAGCAGTATTTTGTGTAACCTAGTTGCATTCCAAGTAACAGTGCCACAACCTTGAAATCACCACATAACATCCACTTAAATTTGTCATACTTAATTATTCCCAACTGTAGCTTCATGCTTTCATAACTTTCTTTCATGTTGGCTGCATAAGCCGAAGGAACAGAGGGGAATCTATTTCCATTGTGGAGTAGAACCACCTTCAAGCTCACTTCTGACGAATCAATAAACAAGCGCCACTGATCTGGGTTATATTCATGGCCAAGAACTTCCATAACAGAACAAACATCATTGCACAACATGACACCATCTTCCAGGGAGAAGAAATCCTTGAATTCTTCATGGCGCCCATGGTATAAACACACCTTAGTGTCCTGGCGCAGAAGATTCCAGCCCTTTAGCCTGGAGTGAAAAATGTGGGTGACAGAGAAATTCTGTAAACATATTTGAATTCAGCATCCAAAAATACATCATAGACAGACATTTTTCCTTATGGGACAAAATCTTTGTTGACCATTGTAATTTGTAAACAGTCATGGAAAGGTGTGCTCCAGTTTGGAATATACATATTTTCTGAATGTGTCTGTTTTGATTCCACATACCTCCTTGCCTGTATTGCTGATGCAGATCTTGGCTAAGGATATGAGAAAGCATGAGACTCTCGTCCTCACAGCAGTGACTACTGCCATTACAGTATTCTGGAATGTGAGGTATTGTAGTTTGGTACATGGGCTATCAGCATTTCACAGGAACCTGCTCCTCATATCTTCAGGGTACATAATGGAAGCAGTGTATTCCTCCAGCATGTTGACACCCATCTACCAAATTAAATGGAATTAAGATCCCAGAGACCATAATGTTGATAAAGGTTGATTTCTTCTTGAAGTCAATGTACATGTAATCTCAGTGTTTAAAATCTGTGATTTTAATTGAGTTCATGTCCTTAGTATTTGTTATAATAGTTGATATAATTTGAATATCAAAAACATTATTCTCAATGACATGTTTTTCAGCTCATTTACTCATGATAGCTCAATGAGCTAAAATGTGATGCCTGAAAGAGTACAATTTTTTGACTGGGATATTGGTAGCATTGTGATAGTAACCCCTCAAATAGACTGAACTCTTTCCCTCACCAGTCTCCTTTATTTTCCTTTTGGTTGATTATTCTGACTGCATTCATACGATGTAATACCTGTATAAATCTTGAAATAACACTGTGTCTGAATTGAATATCATTAAGGTTCACTGTCTTTTGAATACAACTTGATTTATAAACACCATTGCAGTTTAATATAAATATGTATTTTCTTTAACAGGAGAAACAGTTGAATGCCCTAAGTTGGATCCCTTACATTGAAATACACATCTGTTGTTTCAAAACTATTCACACTGTAGTAAATGGTTCCATACTGTTTTATAATATATTTAGCACATTGAAAAATTTAAGATAAAACTTACAGATCTTAGTGAGGTCTAATCACACATAATATATAAATTTTTTGTTGTTTGAGAAACTTCAGTTTCATTAAATTTGAGATCTTTTTGTGCTGATACCCCAGTACAAAATGTTATTTCCATCTGTTCTGTATTTCTGGAGATTAATGAGGTGGACAGACAAAACTTCACAAACATGAAGAAGCATTTTTGTGTGGTAAACACCATCCATACTAATGTGTATAGCACAAAAACTGCTAACATGGCAATTTCCAGATCTCATGTAATAAAAAGTAAATATTATGATGTACTTGTTGTTATTTAGTTAAGAATAATTACCACGAAATTTTAATTTGTGAAATGCTAAATTTCCAACTTTTATCCTGTCACAAATTTCCAACTTTTATCCTGTCACGAGGTTAGTCTTTTGCGTCTACCACCTGGGGAGGGATGCATTTAGTAATCTCAAATGGTAGATGATACCAAGGATAAGTAAATGTCACACTAACAATTGATGCCATATGTTTACTGTTTATAAAGTTATTTCATCATTATAAGGGTTAAAATTAGGGAACAACATTTTTAACCAATGTATGAAATATCAGTATATTTGTATGAGTAACTGAAAGACTGAACATAGTTGCAATTTATATTTTCAAGTATAAATAATAATTTAACATAATTCTTTACATCAACAAAATAATACTTTATAAAACTGCCTGTATCTGTTCCATGAGGGTACAGCTTTTAATGTAAATATGTGCATCTTTCCCTTTAGATATGCTATGTCAACAAGAGCTGCTAGGTACAGAAGCTACTGGAATAAGCAGACATCCATTCTGATCCTAATCCCACTTCCTCATGTAATTATCTTCAAAGGTTAACAACATTTACATCAGGGATGGAGAATTCTTAGAGGCCTCTTCATCCATAAGAAGTTAATCTTCTTAAACTAATATGTAAAGTGCACATTGCATACATTAATAGTCCTGCTTTTTTACTTTTTTAAATTTGGTTTTAAGCAGGGCTGGATGATACAGAAGTATAAACATTTACAGTTCAATTTGGAGCATGCCATGGCTCAGATGGTTACTTGCCAGCCTGTCAATACAGAGGCCCATGTTCAGTCCCAGGCCAGTATATGTAGGATTTGTGGTGGATAAAGTGGCACTGGCACAGGGTTTTCTCCTAGTACTTCTGTTTTCGCCGTTCACTACCATTCCACCCATGCTTCATACTCGTTCATTTATCACTGACACTTTACAATGTTAGCAACTGACAAGTCAGTAAATAACACTCATAACACACCTGTGCAGTACAATTTTATGTGAATGGATACTTTTGCTGAATTTATAACAGAGTAAATTTTAAATGTTATATTACAGCACCTTTTATTATGCAGTGTGCAACTTGTAAACAGAAAATGATATAATGACTGATCTCCTAATACCAGAGATTATATTTCCCCAATCTGTATGTAATATGCAGCTGATATTCATGAATTTATCAAGAAGTTCAGTGATCTGCAAACAATAGTAGTAAGCGCAGCAAGGTTTAGTAACAACTTTATACTTGTTTCCTAAAATGTAACTGAATTTGTCCATTCCTGATGTAAGTCTAACAAGGAAGAAGCAAAGGAACATACAAACTGAAAAGAGAGAGGCAGAGTACTATTAAACTTTGGGGCACAAGAAAATGCAATGGCAAGAAATACGGGAGTGTTTCATGTCTTCCCTTGCACTTGGGGTGTTTGGTGCAATGTTTCATTTTAGTGCCTTAGTTGACATTTAATTTAGTATGCCCCACATTATTAGACCACAAGACTAGATTAATACTCTGTTTAACAGGATTTGTTTTCTGTAGATTATGCACGTTTTTAAGACACATTTAAAGCAGGCGTGATCTTGTGCACCAGATGCCCATTTCTGGATATTCAATGCATGTGTGATCTTGTGCATCAAATGTGCATTGCTGAATAAATGACACAAGTTTTTTTGACAGTTAAAACCAATGTGTTGTGTCTGTGTGCGTTTGTTTGTGTGTACAGCATATGCCAAAAACTGCTACAAATTTCAATTCCCCAGAGCTCATGGCAGTTATTTCAAAATACCTGGAAACATTTAGACTACATAATATCACATCCCATCAAATGTTGTGATTGGTGAAGATTTTGCAGTTTAGCTGTCAGGTAACCAAGTTGAGACTTCTGCCCATCTTTGACACAGGGAGAGTACACTTACTGTCACTGGTCATAAATTTATTAATCATGTGACTCCTATTTGAACTCTTTTTCATGCCTAAAAGTGAAGAATACAGTAAAATTCAGCACCCCTTCCCTGTGCCTAGCATACTAAAATACAGTGTCATATAAACCTGGTACATGATACGGAATCTTCCTTTAACCCCCTCACATCTTACAAATTGAATGAAAGTCCTAAGTGCTGTTAATTTTTTCAGGTAAAATGTCAGATTGTGTTGTTCTTCACACACAGAACTTAAATACAGTAAAATAGCCACTCCTGCCATCTGCATTGTGATCATTAGAGGAACAAAAATAACAACAGTGTAAATCAGAAGCAGTTCTGTACATTATGGAAATGCAGGAAGATGCTCATGGAGTGTGTCAGAAATGACTTCTGAAAGATGGGGGGAGAGTCTGAAGCATAAATGTATTGTATATGACACAGAAAGGGTTAATGGTTGATAATCACTCACCTGCTGAAGAATTCCCTGCTCTTATAGAACCTGAAGGCTTGTTATTATATCTACAAAAACCAATCATTGGACTCCACCTTATACCACTTGAATCTAATCTGTTCCCTCACACCCAATTTCCCTAAAAATCATTAAATGTTATGCTAGATGCACCTGATCCCTTATGTCTAATGTGTAGTTTGACATTTGAATTAACTGATATTGTAGTGTCAGGCTATATTGAAATTAAGGTGGCAAAGCAAGGGGTTTAAAATGCTGTGTGGTCTGGCAGCCATTTGTAAGTGACCAAACATGTCAGTTGATCAGTTGATTGCTCAAATGGAGCAGTTATTTTTTACTTTCAGTTCTCCCACAAGTCAGAATATCACTAAACTGTGCATTGAGTTATGATGACTTCATCTCATGGCATGAAGTATACAATTATTACATTGTAACTTAACATCGCTACAAAGAAAGCTGCTCTAAAATTGGTGATGTAGGTCTGCCTGGTAGAATGCATTTTTGCAATAAAGTTTCAGGATTCAGCACATAGCCACTACAGAGTTATACTGATAAATTTCCAACAACCCTGGGAATATTCATTCTTAAATTATAAAGACAAATAGTCGAAGTAGTACCATGAAAATCAAAGTAAAGATGTCAGTACTGGTTATAATTGGAACCACATTTGTGTTATAAAACAGCCTTAATGATTATCTAAGGGGATTCATCCCCATTGTGTTTCAGATACTAAGATACATATTTACTTGCAATTCTGCAAACAACATATATTCCTCAAAGGCACAAACAGCTACAGGTTTCAGCTAATCATCCATCACTTGGTTGTTCACATCAGAAGATATGAAAGCTGTTATCTTCTTATGCGTACAGCCCGAAGATGGCTGATTAGCTGAAACATGTAAATGTTTGTATCTTTGAAGAATATATTTTGTATTTGATAGACTGCAAGTTGGCTTTTATTTTAGTAATCTTCACATTCTTCAGAATAATGCATGTGTTGGAAGCCTGTCCTCTACAACTGTTAGTAAAAACATTGGATATAGCTGAATTGAATTCTCACACAATCAAATTATCAGCTGCATCATTGTTACAAATCAATGTTTTGGTTACATGAGCTCTAATTACATTAATTACTTAGAACAGCGGAATGGGTTTTTTCATTCTCAGATCTTGAGGAATATCCTATGCCTAATAAGATGTCCCAAAGTATTTCATACATATTCACTAGTTGATGTGCTTTTACATATGTAATGTTGTATTTTACAAGAAAAAGATCAGTTTCCTTCTCATGCTATTTAGAATTTATGCTCCTAAATAAAACAGTAGGGTTATCGCTGTACTCAGAAAAACATACCAAGTGCATTCTAAAATTGGAAAAGTTGTCTCAGTTCATTTGGATCTTACAACTGGTCCAGTAATAGAATGGACAAATATATAACTAAAACAAATTCACTAAGTTTACTGAGACCAATTGCCAGGATAAACTTGCGGGCCAGGTCATGTTCAGTGACTTAAATGAACAGTGTTTGAAATTTCTTTACAGAAATAGGAAAATGAGGGTTTAATTATGTGTGTGAGAAAAGCCAATGCATGACTACAGAAGCACACATTACATTATGAATCAACAGATGGGAGAGCACTAGGAAGACTAGATAGGACATACAAACATTTTCTACAACTTCATTCCATTATGTCAGAAGAGGTAACAGCGAACCCATTCAATGCAGATGATAATCACAAATAATAAGTTAAAGACTAGGACTGTACATTCTAACTAGGCTACCGTAAGTTGATAATAAATACAATTAAGAGATGGAAAACATTCTTTCTGCCATATTTCTCTTTGTAATACTTGTGTGGCATGTCATCAGAAGTTTATTGCTAGAGCAATATTTCCATGCTCAATTTTATGTAAACATTTTTTCATTAGCATATTCCCATGGCAAATACAATTTACACTGATGAAATTCGACCGTGATTGTAAGTGCTAATGGATGGCAGAACACTTTCTAACTAAAGACAAAGGTAAAGCTATCCCTGTGCATGCCAGAAAGGCATATGGGGGAAAGGAGATGTAACTCCACTCTTTCTTAACCTTGGTGTTGGGTGGGGTGAGTGGTCAGCTTCATGCCCTGGCCATATTACATCTGAAGGAAAGTTACCCAAGACACATTCAGTGAATGGGAGATTGGTGGATGCTTTGGAGAAAACATCTCTCACCCCACCAGGAATCAAATTATGACCAAACTACGACCCACATTAGTCTGGCTTACTGCTAATTGAGATATCTCATGAGAATTATGGCAAGAGTTTAGATGTGTCATTGTGTCATAACTTCATGTCTATGCTGAAATCACTAAGTTGTCTGGTCACCATGACATCAACAAACATTCTACTCTTAAGTTGCTTCACTTCATCTAATATATTCTCTAGTTATTACCACTACCTACTAATATAATACACACACATACTATGGACCTAACAAAGTGTCTCTGAATGGAACCTCAGTTTGCCTATTTCAAGTCAACCTGATCAAAACTCACAGCAGGTTTGTAGTTGCCAAGTTTTGTTTATTTCTGCTGTTCTAAAGTGTACACCACAAATGAATAGTGCCTTTCTTATCAAAGGCAACACACACTTCCACTCTGAAGGGTAGATAATAGTTCACTGGCTCAGTGAACATGCAACATTCTCTCAGTTCCTCTTGGTGGGGATTGTGTCTTTGCAACTAACTTGTAATGATATTAGTCAACAGGGGAGTCTCCAGTGACTAGATTTCCAAATCAGATTTCACATTGTAAGTTTGGCTTGAAGTGGGGTATAAAATGTCATATGATAAATCTATATTTTTAAGCATCATGACAACATAACATGAAATGCTGACAAATCTACCCTTTTGAATGAAAAACGGGCAAATGAATTGGGTGTATGATATGACTTCATCTTTCATTTAATGTGCCATTAGAACATTATCAGCTGTATCTTAAATTGGAAGTTAACACTGGATACTTACTATACAATATAATAATGCAAGATGGATTTACTGATCAGGTCAAGTCTCAAGCCCAAGTCACCAAAAGAGCGAGGTTTCTAGAGTATATGTCCCCAGTAGAACAAAGTGACTGTGCGTGTATCTTAATGCCTGGTCTTGATTATTATGCAACTGTCTGCCTAGTGTCCTCGCATATCTCTTTAACACTTCTCTCTTTTAATGAAATGTCACAGTAGTATCTTCATCCATGTCCAAAGTATGTAATTTGGTGAATCAAGTATTCCAGTTCTATGCAAACATTAGGGAAACAACTATGATAAGATGAATAAATTAAATTTCCTTTGCCATAAATCTTTTGGACTTGTACTTCAAAGAAATGTATTTCAGATTCAAGTGGAAAATTTCTTGTATGGCACCAGCCACATGGCCTTTTGCTATTAAATCAGTCTCATTATCCACTTCTTCAATACACTGCATTGGTATCCATGATATAAATAATACTGTGCCCATGTTGTTTATATACACAACAATATCACTAATTTATCAAGTATTATTATGTTATGGGTAATTTCTCACTCCCATGAGAGTTTTTAAAGAGTACTGCATACTGCATTTTTGTAGGCCATTACCTGTCTACTGTGCCCCTGGTCTATGACTAAATAGTGTATAACTCATGTTTAAAACTCATAAAATCATTAAAGAAGTCATAATTTTAAGCAAAATAATTTCCTGCTGAGAGAACAACATTATTCTGCTGTGTACACACAAAATTGTTACAAACTATTCTGGCAATTGAGAATTATTCTGTTAAAGCACTAACCCTGATTCAGAAACTTATTACAGTCTTATGTGAGATCTGAAGTTCTCAAAGTGGTGCTGATGAAGACTCAAGACTTCTGGAATATCACCCCATGCTCATGGTTAAATAGTTACTGATGTTTTAGAGGCTCTTCATTCCTTCTTCTTTAGGTCCAAAATAGTCCAAGAGAAGTAAGCTGCACCATAAAAATTAGGATTTAATATAAATAAGGGTGATTGGGCTAGCAAGCGAATGGGAGTTGTGGTGCTGTGCAGGGGTTGAGGCTGTAGTTGAACCATGCACAATGATCAAGGTGAGCTGACTGGGAGTCAGATGCATGGTACAGAAACGGAAGGAGTGTCAAAACACAACAGGTATGGTCCTCAGTTTGCTGAAGGATGATCTGGAAGTGAAGGTTGGGCAACTACAGCATTTCCTCCAAGTGTGGTTCAGGTCTGGAGTGGGTAGAACAGTCTTCCATGGTACATTGAGAGAGGAAGACTGGCTTATATCTCATTGACAAACAGTCAAATTGGCGGTGGCAGAGTATGGTTTTAACAATGAACATTGCATCAAACTCCAGCACACAAGTATCGTCCTCCACCAAATCCAAACACATGGATCTTACCATCAAGGTTTTTACCAGCACTATATTCCATCCCAACAAAATGAACAAGGATGATCGCCTTGTACTGACCAGGTCACAGTAACCTCTCATTCACTTTCTGAAAAAGAGAGGATGCCTACCCACAAGGATGCACTATTTTAGCCCTTTTGAAGGCCAACACCATCCCTGATCTCTCCTTTCCTAGTCAGCTCACTAAACGTCTCATTGTTCCACTGACTATGTCCTAGACCATCCTCACTTCTCATTTCTTCCTATGTGCTACATACTATACTCCCTCACTTCTTTTCTGTACCATACACTCAGCTCCCTTGATTTTTCTGTACGTTCTGCACACAGCTGCAAAACCAAACTGCTGCCATTCACTTACTACCCAAATCACTCTTATCTACAGAGCATAACATTTTCCACTGCAGCTTACTGTTTTTTGACTACTCATAGACTAAGACAGAGGCAGCAAACTCCTCTGAAACAATAGTAAATATATACCAGTGGATATTGAATTAAATTGCATTTTTTTACACTTCATGGACCCAAAACAGGTTAATACCTTCAGATACAGCACAAGACACAATAAATAATTACATATATTAGTTCCTCAGTGCCATAAAACATTAGCTGAAAATTTATAAAATATTAATTTAAATGTTCTCTAATTACATTAAAATATTCATCTAGAGGGTAGAAGGAATAAATGTCTAGATAGTTTTTAATGCTTATTTAAATTGTTTAATATTATCAATCCGATTTTTGATAAATGGTGGTGGATCGCTCAACACCTTTACACCAAGAGTGTAGATTCATTTATGATATAGTGATAAATTTGATAAAGGCTGGTGAAAATTGAATTTTTGTCTCGTATTTATGTTATAAACACCAGAATTCATTATGATTGTATTTTTGTTGTTAGCCACAAATAATATAAGAGAAAATATTTATTGTGATTGAAGAGGTAGAATTTTAGGATTCTGAAATAGATCTCTCTACATAAGTCTTTACTTCTGCATCCCGTAATAATTCTGATTATAATGTTTTGCATTTTCACAACTTTGACACTATATGGAGAGTTTCCCCAGAATATTATTCTGTAGTTCATAAAAGAGTGAAAATAGACAAAGTAAACAACAATCTGCAATATTCAATATGTATATTACTGTCCACATATATTCCAATGAATTTGGTATCATATGCTTTGGAAATTAATTTTTTGTCACAACTGATATCCGTACATGTGAAATTAAATCCAGAATGATCATGGAAAATGCAACATTCAACAATAAAAAGGCTGTTTTCACAAGAAAATTGGACTCAAATTTAAGGAAGAAGCTAAAGTGCTACATTTAGAGCATAAATTCATATGGTTCTGAAATTTGGACACTTTAGAAAAGAGATCAGAAATACCTGGGAAGTTTTGAAATATGTGGTGGAGAAGGATGGAGAAGATCAGTTGGACCAATTGTGTGAGAAATGAAGAAGTATTACAAGGAGTCAAGGAGGACAGGAATGTCCTACAAACAATAAAAAAGAAGGAGGCTAACTGGATTGGTCATATCTTGCATAGGAACTGCATTCTAAAACATTTTGGAAGAGGCTACGGACCTGTCATAAGACAGACAACAGAATAAATTAACTACTGGACTGTTTTTAGTTGTAAAATGAATAAAACAGGTTTTACCCAAATTTTGTGATAGTGTATTGGGTTTGAACCATTTATTTAAATGTTCAAATACTATTTTAATATCTGTTTAAAATCTTTAAGATTAGAATTGGTAAATATTCAACCAGTATCACCAGTAAATAAAATTGGTTTAGATTTTCTGTTAGCAGTCATTGATAAATAATTTATACAGAGAAGAAAGAGCAGAGGACCCAAAATTTATCCTTGTGGAACACCATGTTTTATAAGGCCCCAATTTGAAAATGTATTACAAGTAATGCCACTATATACCAGAAGACTTGAATCTTATGGCAGTCTTCATTATGAGCACCCTCTGATTACAGCATATACATAAAACAGAAGAAATCTAGAATTGTAAAGGAATGAAGATGGCGATTAAAAAAAAAACACATACTACTTATCAGGTCAGTAATGTGTGCCAAGTGACTGTGATCTTGGAAACATATCCACTTCAAAAAACATCACATTTCCTCCCCCTGACTTACAAACTAGCTGAAACAAAGTGCAGAAAGAATGCAATATGGACCATAGAAACCTCAAAGTTACATTACAACTAGAGAATGCAGCTCAAATGTGCACAAAGAATGACACAACAAATCAAGTGCCTGAAAATGAAATGCATTTGATTTCAGACTTACTATTCATATAATAAAAGAAAACCCTAAGTGAACACTTCCTGTGCAAGAATTTATATCCAAAATCAAGGAATCACATTTCCATTATTTAAACAGAGACAGCTGTGTGCTTCCCACCAGTCCCTGACTGAAGCAAAAAAGAAACACTTCATTAATCCTTACAGTCTATGAATATGTTTTCACTGAACATTTTCCATTATCATAGTAACAGGATTTCTATGAAAATATGTCTGCTGATGGTGGAGTTGTCTACTTGTCACATTTTTTATAATTAGGACTAAAGTATGATCAAAACTATACATTTCAGTCACATACAACATTATCCTTTCTGAATGTCCCTATGCCACTACAAATTTTGGTTTGGTCACACAATCCTCAGGTGAGTGTGAAGTTATTGCATTACATTAACTTAAAAACATAAACCATACCAAATACTACCATACATGTATAATGTTTTTAAGTTAAGGAAATGCAATAAGTGACTTTTTACGTTCATCGAGAAGTGTATAAACACACCAAAATTCACAGTGATGTAGATACATATAGGATACTCCTATATTTGACTGAACTATATATATATATGTATATATGTGTGTGTGTGTGTGTGAATAGATGCAACATGATGCTCAAATATTTAGTCTAAATTGTGAGTGTTGAAATTAGTTACATAAGCATGCTGTCTGCCATATTATTACATATTATTTTCCATATTCTCTCTTTAAAGAATGCGACTTGATTTATTTATACAGTCAGTATTGTCCAGAACTGAAGAATAAATTAAGAATTCTGCAGCATCATTGAAATAGGCTGTTGATTTCTATGTAAAACGGGAATTCAAAGACTGAAGTATAATTAGTTCAAAGCAACTGTCAGTCAAATGGACCTATCCAAAAAGACTAATGGAAGAGAAGTATTTCTAAGAAACACTTTCACCATTTAGTCTAAAAGTTAAAAAAGACAATATATATATATATATATAAAACCTGAGAAAAGCAGACTTAAGAGTAGCAATTTTTTACAGGGGTCTGTGCCAAACCTAACATATTTTGAAATCAGTTTGTTGACTTAGGCAGCATGCACACCAAAGAATGAAGCAATTTGTTTCATGCCATGTAAAACTACAGCTGCATGAAATTAATTGCTTGAAACCAGTTTATAAGGTGTTGCATGTGTGACACCTTACACTTTTTCTTTCAGCAGCTCAACTGTACCATAGTTATACATGACTGGTATCTATCAAGTGTTCATTAAGCTGAATGGAAGATATTTCAATATTGAGGATACAGTACTATGTCCAGATATGTGAAATATAGTAAAATTACAATAGATAGACCTGCATGTATAAAGTAAGCAAAGCTTTTAGAAACAACACTGAGTTTTCAGTCTATAATTTCAACAGGGCTAGTAAGACATAATCTATCCCACTTGCAAGGGTACACTGTTCAAGAGATACAGACTCAACAGTAACTACTGGAAATGTTGAACTTCACTTAAAATGCATGTGAAAAAGGGTTCTAATGTGTAAATAAGTAGTTTTTAGTTTCATAACCTGAGTGTGAAGTAATGTAATGATGACATGTAAACCACTGTTAATGATATTCCAAGGGTCATGGAAAGCTTCCACTATCTTATGTTCACACCAACAGAGGTCATGTGGTATGCCTGGTTGTGCTGTGTGCTTTTCGGTTACTAAAAATATTGGGATTATAGCTGCCATGATTACTAGATTGTCTACTGTTGTTGCTGATACTGCTGCTGGTAGTACTGTCGAAAACGTCTTCTGTGTTGACGCCACTGATTTGGCCATGTTTTACGCCTCCTCCATGGTCTGCAACAAAGCCAGCATTAAATAATTCCAGCATCCTACTTCTAAACTAATGATAATTAAAAGGATTAAACAAAAAGTCAATAGGCATACAAAATAAATAAACAGTAAATAGATGGAAATCCCCCTAAATGTGTCATTAACACTAATATGATTTTTTATGCAGCTTTATGTGAATTTTATTTGTACACTAATGGAATACAAAACACCTAGTATGAACTGCATATAAATGTAGTTATGTCCATGCATAATTCATTTGTTGTAAGTGATTTTGTCATGACACCAAAAAAAAGTTAACTTGTCCCTTTGTGTACCATGAAGGCATAAGGGGAAATCAAATGGATAGCTCCAGTTATTCTAAACCATGGCACTAGAACAGGTTCAGCAGTCAACTTCATGCCCTGGCCACTTACTCCCAGGGAAAAATCACTGGTATCCACTGAGCAGGAGGTTCAGTGGACTCCAGAACCAGTTTGGATGTTCTGAAGGAGAGAAAAATCTCTTAACCCTGCCAGAAGTCACACTGCAGTTCCTCATTTGTTCAGACCACAACCTAGTCACTATACCAATTATGCTACCTTGTTTCCCATTTATACCAAATAATGATGGAAATCTAAATAATGTAGACATTAAAGGAAACTTTGCTGTGTTCTTGGCATAACACCGTTGTAGTCTGATATAAGCCTACCAAAATGTCATAAGAACATGCTGTGTCCAGCTTCTGGGCATATCTTCTAGCCTGAAAATGAATGCAACATGCACTTCTGAAAAGTTGTTAAATTTCTATAAAATCACACCATGTCACAGGCCAGATGACAGTTATTTTTACAGCCACAATTCTGAGAACCTAAAATATCATATTATAATTTAAGTTTATATGGCAGGAATTCTTTGACAGATAGCCATTCTTAGAAACAACTGTGAAAAGAAAACTACTGTTTTCTGCAAAATATCTGTTACAAAAGAATGTTGTTCATGAAACAAACAAAATTTGTCATAATTATAATTGAACTATAAATCAATACACAGAGTAATTTACAGCATTTTTTTATTGTCCTCCAGTAATGGTATGGAAGGAATGATAAAAGCTTAGACAGCTGTACTGGATACCCAATGCATACAAACCAGATAAGTTACCACTTGTGTTGACCAGCTCTGTATACTGAACACTGAATATCAAGTCATATATGACAACTGTACATATAAATATGACTGAATTCATGTACTGAAATTACACATACATTTGAAATTTTCCACAATCATTGTAACTCCACAACTTGTAGGAGCATTACGTTAAGCAGGAAGCAAGGGATCAAATGAGCCAGCTGACCTCTCTGACCTACAAGGATATCAGCCCCCATTTCAGGACAAGCCATTGTTGATACCTTGTCGGTATCAAAAGGGATGAACAGCTGTGAATCTTTGATATCATTAGGACATAAAAGTATAGAAGATTCATATATGATGATAATGTAAGTTTCGACCAAGAGCTTCAAATGACCACACCCAATACTCTTCTATTATGATGTATAGTTTCCACACTGCACCTCTCTAATTACCTATATTAACTAGGGTACCTTGAGCACAACCATATATCCAGTATTACACTCCAGTAATTCACCACTTGTACTTATCTTGTAACATTATCATATTTTCAGTACAATACATGTCACACTGTGTCAAACCATCCACAAGCACACTTGGAAGTTTTTCCTTAAGTATCCTTATGCATCCATCAATCCGACTCCACTCAGTCTACAAAAATATCCTACCACAAACTCCCAGTGTATAACAATCAATGTCCAAAGCATTCCAAATTAGACTAGTGAATTTGAGGGCTATGACAAACCCTTTCTTACCATCAGCACCAACATGGAGGCTATGCTGATTTTTAAGTTGATATAAACATATCAGTGTAAGATGGTGAAACGCACTACATCTCTGATAAAAATGCTGCTTTCATTAAGGCCTGCTAGTTTTGCAAAATGCAAAACCCAGTGGCTGTGCAGAATGTATAGATTTCAGCTTGTCTGCAGTAAGTGATGAATAATTCAGGCTTGGCATATAAGAGTTGGTAAGAAGATTGATCATAAACATACTTAAAAATATTGTATTACAAATCTATTTTTATGTAATTTACAAACTTGGGGACGGCATAAAATAACTGACATCATACTGGGTCAATTTACAATGGTCAAAAGTTGTATTAATTGAAACAACCCTACATTCAGGCCCAGTTTAAAACATATCTGCACCCCATGTAAAAGTAATTTTGCATGTATTGCTTACATATATTCCAGAATTAACAATATACAAATGTAACAATTTATATACAGAACATATATGGCATAATACTGGAGTCCCCTAAATGGTACACCACTGCAGCCACATAGACTGCGATAGCCTTAAACTAGTCCTGTTTTTATCTGTGAAATCAAGCAGTGGATAAGAAACTCTTGTCTTGTGTTCATGAACATTATTCACATTTTTCCTAACAACATTTTGTGCACAGTTGCCTTCTGTCCCATGTATCGCATTTCTCACCCATTTTATCATCCTTCCTTCAGCCATCAGAACACTATTCAGGCAGGAGTAATAAACTTCCCAAGAATGATCTTGCTCCACACAGTTACTTTCTTAAGTGTATAACCTAGTGACACTGATTATTGCTAGGACTATGTGGTGTCAATGTTATGAACTACAAGTATGGAGCATTGGCGGAAAGATGACAGGAGACAGTGAAGTACTCAGAGAAAACTTGGCCCACTGCCCTCTGTCCACCACAAATCCATCGTGGAATGTCGTGGGATTGAACTTGGGTCTCTGCGATAACAGGCCAGGGACGGTCTGCCTCAGCTATGGCACAACCTACAGTTAGTGAATCTTTTAATGGGAGATGCGAAGAAAGATTCGGAACTGAACTGATTCAAGCACTCCCCCTATTTAATTCACTTTTAATTTTTTTTGAAATGTCACTTTTTTTTAATCCAGTCAGCAGAGACTGCTGAAAACGAACTGTCTTATGATGATGACAGACAGCTGTCTTAAACCTTTAGAACCACAGAAACTGGTATTCCTATAGCATCATGGAAAACATCCATTCATATTCATAATTTCTGCTATGAAAGCCTCAAATCTTCCAAGAGTTATAACAAGCATTCTCGGAAACCATGGACTGTACATAGGATGAGTTGAAGTTATGCTTTTGATACATGTATGTATGTGTATATATGTACATATATATATATATATATAACCACTGAAGAACACCCATTGATGAAACTGCTTTGAGAAGAGTACCAGTCATGTATGTTTGAAAAGTAACTACAAGCAGAAAAATATTAAAATTGGAAGGCTTTTACATATTGTGCATTATTTTACAATAATTCATGTAACATAACTCAAACCTTTCATCTGAATTTGTCACTTTTCTCCCTTACTCTTTCATCCCCCATGAAATTACTCAGCCTTATAGACTAGCAGGCCATAAGATTCCAGCACTTGCCAGTTTTTGAGAAACAACACAGAAAATAGTCTGATTGTGCACGAATATGCCAAAACAGCATCACATTTAGCAGTGAAACTGTGGTGTCAAGACTGAAGGAGACATGCCCCCCATGTCCCACTTAATCAAAGACTCATAAATTACAACACAAAGCATATGACAACATGATCATTTACAGATGTCAAGAAATGTGGCTAGCATTCTTAGTGTGGCAGATTACATGAAAAAACAATATTTATGCAAGACAAGGCAGCAGCTCACCATGTAATGCCAGTCTGGCAATTGCTGGATGATGGAATTCAGGGAAATGATTTAGTCCTCAAGGACAGACAGAAATGCCAGCAAGTAGCCCTGAATTGACACTGTCCAGGCAAGGGGAAGGGAAGGGAAGGGAAGAGAAGAGGCAGTGGCTGATAAGATAAAAGCCCAGACTTTGGAAATACCATGTGAGATTGCTTCAACATGTTGGAAATGCAGGTGGATGTAAAGAAATATGAGACATGTTACATTACATGACATGAAATAAGCATCATACTCTGAATAGCATTCTTCATTCACCTCATTCTTCATGCATTGATATTCTTTAAAATTGAGGATTTGCCTCTAAAAGCCCTGACCATAGGCCTCAAAGTGTTGCAAAATCATGACTAATGATATTTTAATGAAATGTTATAATTCACAAAAAAATTATTTATATATATTTTAAGACATTAAATATTTTAAAAATTTGGACTTCGTGCTATTAAGAACATAACTCATACATTCTACACAGACTGAAGCATTACTTCAGATGAAATACCTCATCAGTATAACGATCTGGGCAAAACCTTGTCATGAAAAATGTGTAATGATAGATCAGGTAAATTTATGTTAATCTATAGCAAGCAGTGAAATTTCAGTCAAATCAGTATCTGCAATACAAAAAAAGAAAAAATGGAATGCTTCAAATATATGAGTAAGATGATCTAAAGTAAACAGTATAAGGAACCTGGACTAAGTTACAATATTTTAAAATACTTGGATACAATACAATCTTAAAATACTCAGATTCAATGTAACATCTCAAGAAATAGACTGTTACTAGGAGTATGATTCTGATACCGCCATCACTCAGAATCTAAATTTATGATATTGACCATTCTCTCACAGTTCTTATCATCAAAATAATGTCACATTTATACTCCGTAATTGCTCTGGGCAGACCTAATGGGCAGCATTAATTTATAAATTTAATTGTATTTATTTTTCAGAACATTAAATTTATACCATTTTCTAGTAATGAAATAGTATTATATAATCAGTTGCCATTTTGGGTATGAATAACTGCTGCATTTGCCTTTAGTATAAAAAAGTTATTTGAATATTTCATTCAATTATGACAAAAGACTTTTGCCTACTGTCCGAGAACACAATTCTGATACCAACAGAGTACTTATGCAACTGATCTGAAAGTGTGGATATTATCCCAGTATAAAATAAAATTAATTTTAGTTCAAAAAGACATCAATTTTCCCATTTATGCAAATCATTCTCAAAACTGTTTAGTATGACACATACTACCGTGTACTGTACCTGATAGTTCATTCAGAAATCACTTTAATTGGAAAATATATACAAAACTATTTACCTGGATACTGCAATATTGAACAGAACAATGAAAACACTTTAATAAATACTAGATTTAGTGTTCTCTCTTGTGTCCAAATAGATTATGTATAGACCATTCTTTCATTCTTCAACATGTTTTCCAGCCAACAATGAGCTATTTATGTATCTGTGAATAACATGCTCTGTCTTTTGTCTTCAAGGATGCTACATTAATGACTTCAATACAGACAAACAGCGGTTGTAGCAAGCACAGTTGTTCTCAACCTTGAAGTAGTTTTTAGCAGTTGTCTATTATATAGAGAATGCCAGAGGTATAATGCTGAAAAGCATGGGTAATCTTCCTCTCATTGAAGAAAGAAGGACATATATTTCCTTCATGCTGACTGTGTAAAACATATTCAATTTTGGGCTGCCCCTAACATGTTTCATGCATTCCTGAAACTCTCACTCCCCAAATCCTGCAATTTCATTCACTCTCCACTCACATGAAGTACATATTCATCACTGAAAATTACAGACTCCAGGAACCCTTCTTCAACCTCAATTCACTGTACCATGACCACAAAAAATTCTTTATATTGCTGTTTATCTGAAATGGTGATGGCTTACAACATCAGAACATTGTTATGACTTCAAAAGGAATCATTTTCTTAACAGTCACCACGCTGTTGTATGAGGAATATGAAGTTCCCTATGTGCATTGGTTTGCATCACATTTATGTAGATAAACAAGAATTTAAAATTTTTTATAACATTTATACAAAGATATTCTTAATGCTGTCTTCATAAATGGTAAAAACAAGATAATCAACCCCATCACCATGGAATACGAAGTCATACATGTTAGATGCAGTGAAACCAAATCATAAGCATGATGTGCATTACTAATACTACCACAGAAAGCATATCAAAGCAACTGCAACCAAACACAAAGCACAGATACTTACTTTGGCAATTTCTTCCGTTTTTGGTTCGTTGGTGGTGAAAGGTGTGACTGGCCAACCAGGTGCACGGTTGAGGAAGGACTGTAGAGGCCTGCATCTATGAGGGCAGCCACAAAGCGAGCAAGTGAAGAAGAGAGACAGACAGACAGACAGACAGAAAGGAAGAAAAAACACAGGTAACACAAAGGTTAGTGTAATTAGAACATAATTACTGCCAGGACAAGAAAGGCACCAAGGAAACAATTATACAAAGCTGAAACAAGATTTAAATTGCAGATTCTGTTGAGCACAATTAGTGCTGTTTGTCTGAATGCTATATGATATACTGTTTCATCTAGTTGTAATTCAATATGAGTTACCATGTTTGTGTATACTGTAACAATGACAACACATGACACAAACACTCACTGTCAACATAATGACTGATTAGTTCCACAGTGGAATGTCTTAAGTTGGACAGCTGGTCAAGGCATTCAGCCACTGGCCTACATTGTGGACCCCCTGAATTCAGTCCACAATTTGAAATCCTACTTCTATAATTGATATTTTAATACCACCTTGCTATCTACATCAGGGTCTTACTTACAAGTTCATTTGGACAATGATATTTTACCTTCTATGACACTGAATCAAAATTATAGAAAAGAAGAAAAACAGTAATTCCAAGTTTTCAGGTTGTCATGGCACAGACTGTTCAAATTGTAGTCTTTGGTTTATCATACATTTTAGTGCTGCAGGGTTACACCGACGTTTCAGACATCACAGTCTGCCAAAATCACAGAACCACCACATCCCCTGAACACTTCAGATAGACTTCGGTACAATTCTTTCAACCCTGAAGATAGAGGCAGCACGTTCCTCCGATACGTCCCAGTCAACTTATGATGTATAACACAACATAAAAGATGGCCATCTGATCAACAATCAGTTCTTTTTTTTTTTAATGCAGTTAATTAAATTTTTGGAAATTCCCTCAGTTGGGTGGGTATTTTCCAGCACATGGTATTGGTGGTGAATAAAGTGGAATTGGTTGTTTTCCTTCAAGGACATCAATTTTTCCTTGCCAGTTATCACTTAACAATTTAGTGGCCCATTTTTATGCATATCTTTATCCACTAAATAGTAATTTTGCCATTTGTAACCTAAATAGTACATATTAACTGTAACCGTTAACATAAAAACAAATTTTATATATCTGTGTGTGTGTGTGTGTGTGTGCATGCGCAATACCATATAACATTTCATATGCCTGTTGCTAACAGCTCATTAGTCATTGCTGTCATAAGGAGCAAATGAAACTTTCTGGATGACATTATGGAGGTTCACTTTGGTGATGTCCATATCGGTCATTTGCAACAAGAGTGTCACAACTCAAAATTTGGCATTTTTGAGTTATTGATATGGAACGTAAGGTTTGCAGATGCACTTTTAACAGGTATAGTGTCATAACGCAGTTTGCAAAACTTGCCACTCATAGAAAATTATAGCAATATGATTTTCAGGTAGGTATATGTAAAATATTGCATAAGCATTTTTACGTACTTTAGATGGGAGGAACATTGCAGTGTGTTGTATACAGTCTTTGAAGGTGTACATTTCATATGTATTGCTTTTGTGCAAAGTGATTTTGTCAGATACAGAGTTTTTTGGAAATAATATGTAAGACATAGCATGATGCAATTTCAATACTTGTGTGGCCACATGCTAATAACGCTCACCACAATTGCTTGAATATATTAAACACATATACTCAAAATAACTTTTAGAGAAGTATGTTTGGGCCTCAATTAAAACCTTCTAGTACTAAAGGCTTTAAGAATCATATGCACAACAACTGCACAGCACTGTATAAAACAATATATCACAGAATTCTGGGACTAATTTTTTTTTAACCTGCAAGAAGATTTTGGGATCTCTGAAACGATATGAAATCAGAGAATACTATTTTATCAAGGAATTATTTTGCAGAAAAACTTTCTTGGCTATTTGTGCATATCTGTCTACTGCAGAGTGGAGTAATTGGAAACTAACATAGGTGTCTTGTCAGAATGTATCTTCCACGGCTTACCCACCTCAGAAAAGACCACTGCTGCAAAATGTATAGTATAATGCCTACTATTCCGATATTTTACAAGTTGCAAGTTAAGCCATGGCAAGTAAGCATTCACATTTTGAAATATATCTCTATAATCTGTCTATCAACCTGAGGTGGCAGATTTGCTGTCATATGAAAAATGGAAAATACAGATGTTACCTGTACAATTTATTGAAGAGATATTATCCATTTTATAGGAACTGAAGATCTCAAAATGCCACAATGCAAGAAACAGAGAGTGAAAATCTGACTCCCATTATGGAGGCATTATTACATTTAAAAGTCCATTAGTCATACATTCTCTCCCAAAAATTGGATAGGCCACAAATGTACAATGCTTGAAACAGAAGAACATCAGAAGGAGATGATATGCATTCATGTGCCACAATAACCTAAGTAGGAGGACTTACTCTTCACCCAAGAAAACTAGGTAATTTTCACCCTAGAACAGGCTGTGATAGTCTATAGCTCTAATCTCCCTTTAACTTCGGCCCTAGGAGGGGGGGTGAGTGCTCAACACCATGCCCCAGCCGCTTTACTCCTGGCATAGAGACCCGGTACCCAATGTACAGGAGGCTCAGTGGGCCCAAGGGCCAGTCTGGACAGGTGTAGAAAATCTCGCCCCTCCCCATAGGGATTCGATCCCCGGACCCTCCAGTCTGTAACGACTATCCATACCAACTACAATACCCCAGTCCTCCCTAAGGAAACTATAGTTAATGGAATTTTGGTGCAGTGAATAGTAACTCACAGAACTTTTACAGTTCTCAAATTTTGTCTTTACTCTCAGTGGTTGCAATTTGTTTATTTATGTGTCATGTTGTTTAAAAAAAATGTTTCCCGTTTCCAGACGACTATATGGCCTCAATATTCTCTAAATTTGTAAATAACAAGCATAAAAAACATAATAAATTCCAATGTGTCTAGAAAGCTCTGTTTTTTGACTTGGAAAACTAACGTAAATAGAGAAGATTTTATGACTGTTCTCAGGAACATTTCCATTCTGTGTTATATCTACATATCATTTTCACCCATATGTCTAACCGTACATTTGCACCAAATATGGGAGACAGTCAGGCAAAAACTAAAGAGTGTTATCACACAAAAATTATGGGCGTGCAAGATGTTAGCATACATCCAATATACTGACCTTTGTTTTGCATAACCTTGCCTCTCTCTTGAAGGAATGCCAGAAAACATCAAATATGGCAGAATATTAGCTGTGTTCAACTCTAGATAAAGCATGATCAAGTTTTTAAGATGGTGTTTTTTCATTTGTACATGCATAACCTATTTTGACATTGCCACTAATATTTTATGAACAATTCACTTGTCAGTCTAGATATCCCTGTAAGTAAACACAATTCCCATCATTTACTGTTATCTCAGCTTGTTTACTAAATGTTCCAAACTCCAGCAGCTTATTTTCATGTGTTATTTATATCACACTCATGATCAGATTACAGAAAAGTATACACGGCTGCCTGCTCCTGCGCCCCATTGACATTGCACACCGCCCCTCCATCAACACCAGTAACAAAATGAGAATGCAAAGGGGACAGTTTCAAAATGAAACAAAAGTCATACTGCAAATAACAACTAGTAGGAGTGGAGGAAGACACACAAGGGATTGGTAGTTGCTTAGGAAACTTTCGTTTACTGGAGATATTATAGAAATTGAATGTGTTCAGTGTATTTATATTCATAAATAGAGTACAGAAAATATTCACATATATTCACCAACACATGCACACTTTTTAAATGACACTATAAAACGTTAATTTGTTAAAATAGTTAAAATCTCCGACATGTTTCAGTTTATATTTAAACCATCTTCAGGGAGCTATTAGTTCATGCTAAAGTTACTTATATCACTTGTTGCTATGATGGCATTGTGGTAGCATGTCTGTAATAGAAAAGATATGATCTATTAGCTATCGTCTCCATCATTCCAGGTGTAATTTACCTGATCGTCCTAATGTTTATTGATGTGGATCCAAATAATTGGCATATTGGATAGTACAGTCTAATCTCTTACCGTTCCTTCTTTGTGATGGGTTCGGATGTTGTATTACTCTTCCTCTTGCTTTACT
>Ga0123352_10002217_pt1 | contig 26899 bp, 18 predicted proteins | sample TergutLab28metaG_FD_89700 | JGI IMG/M metagenome (GOLD analysis project Ga0123352, IMG submission 89700) | Labiotermes labralis P1 segment gut microbial communities from Petit-Saut dam, French Guiana - Lab288 P1 | ecosystem: Host-associated > Arthropoda: Insects > Digestive system > Gut ... | reverse complement strand
TCACGAGGCTGAGTGGACCCCGTTCCAGACCCACTACTACTCAGAAAATCTGGTAGCGCCGGGGATCGAACCCGGGACCTCTCTATCTGTAGCCAGAAACTCTGACCACTAGACCACAGAGGCAATGCATAATTATACAATATTTATAATTTCATTTTATTTAAGATACAAAACACAATTATAGATTAAATTGAATTTTTAGGTCCCCTATATCTTCAGTTGTGCGCCATTTTGTTCATACTCAGACCAATTAAAAAAGTATATAAAAATATATACGCGTTCCTTTAAACCTTTTCCTGCTAACGTGGAGAATATGGTGAGCTCCTAATAATGCCAGCAAATGGTAGATGGGATTTAATTCGACATTTAAAGGGTTAATATAGTGCATTGTAACAGACCGACGAAAACAAAATTTAAGTTCTCAGCACCATTTAAAATGCACAGACGTTGATACCTTTATTTGCAGTTATTTAACACATTGCTACGCCAGTACTTCACCATATAGCCCCCGATCAAAGTGAGGTATTTTTCTTACCCTGAGACGAGCGTTTCTATTCCCTGTAGACGGATGTCGAGCCTGTGTTAACGCAAATCGTGTCACAATTTTTGGCGCATCGCAGTAATTTGTAAGTTGTTGAATACCGCGATTTTGTTTCAGCGCTGGAAACATATGATAACTGCCTGGTGATAAATACCCTCATGCAAACAGAATCAGTGTACGTTTTCTTACTTTCCATGCCACTGAACTTCATATACTAGATTCTACATATACGTACATTCCATATTATTTTACTGACTTTAATTTCACGTTTAAACAGAACACCTAAGTGTAGCTACTGCAGTGAAGTGCTGGCGAAGGTGATGGATCCTAATATTTGCATAATTAAAACTTAGGGTCAAAAGAATACTTGTCTCTTAGAGGCTTTCAGAGGAAGTTTTTCTATTAAACCCAGAGACAATTTACCAGCTTGAAAACATGAGGAGCTTCTTACGAAGGGGAGAGTATTTCTGTAAGTTATAGGTCTAGAGGTAGCGTACTGGCCTTTGGTACCCAAGTTCGCGGGTTCAAACCCGGCCGAAGCCATCGGATTTTTAGGGCGAAAAAATCCTCAGCACGCCTTCCTTCGGAGGGGAAGTAAAGCCGTCGATCCCATGTCGTAGATTTACGGCATGTAAAAGATCCCTAAATTTACGTGGAAGTCAGAATTTAGGCAAAATTACTACCGGACATCTTCCTTGACCACAGTTCCACCTTTCGCTACTAGGATCTCTCTCGTCGCTGCGGACGCAGAAGCACGTGGCAGCGAAAGTCGGAACATCTAAAGGTGGGGGAAAGCAATGGCAAACTACCTCCAAGAACTTGCCTAGGATGCAGTGTGCCAAGAGCCACATCGGTTCCATAACCGGGCTCTGGATCCTGCCGGACCAGTCACTAGGGCTGAATACTAATGAATGAATGAATAAATGTATATTGAAGAAAATACATGAAAAGTTTCAATTAATAAGATTGCTACTAGCAGATCCCAGTGACCGCGCAGTCTAAGGCATAGATATGTGGCCGCTCGATTGCTGGCATTTTGAATTCAAACTCCGCTGAGAGCATGGATATTCATCAATTGTGGTTGTTGCGACGACAACCACAATTGATGAATATCCATGCCCTCAGCGGAGTTTGAATTCAAAATGCCAGGAATCGAGGGGCCACATATCTATGCCTTAGACTGCGCGGTCACTGGGATCGGCTAGTAGCAATCTTATTAATTGAAAATTTTTATATATTTTCTTCAATATACAATTATACCTTATAGCAATACTTTCCCCTTCGTAAGAAGCTCCTCATGTTTTCAAGCTGGTAAATTTTCTCTGAGTTTAATAGAAAAACTTCTTCTCAAAGCCTCTAAGAGACAACTATTCTTTTGGCCCTAAGTTTGTGTGTGTGTGTGAGTGTGTGTGTGTCCAAATATATGTGATCTGGAAACCACAACAATAAGGCGGCTTAGGCCCGAATTGGGCTGTAGCGCCGCAGAGGGAAAAAAACAGTGTTCCTAATCTTTCATTCAATTACATGAAATTGTATAAGTTATAAAGATTTTACCAATATTAAATTTGTTTGTGTAAGACATAAGTTATTCTGAAGAACTGGAAAATTGTATCTCTGCCTTTGGAAATATTCCAATATATTGCTCCTGCAGATCGATCGTACAAAACTCCTCAAGTCTTGCTGAACTAAATTTCTTTTCACTTATTAGTGCAATCTGTGATTTGACGGGTACTGGTACTAGTTTACGTGCTTGCAGATCTCCTTACACCATATGATATCTACACGACGGAGGTAATAACTTTGAACTGCCTAATAACAAGAGTGTTCTCTGCCAGGTATGAATGGTTGTTCTGACTAATCATTTCACTTCACGCATTCAATAGAAAACTAGCATCATTTTTGTTACAAAATTCACTTCATAGATGCTTTTGTGTGAGTCCGTGCTTGCACAATAATTTCCGTTGAGATGAGGACCGTGCCTCGTTGTTATGAATACAGAGTAGAACTGCTATATTTTATGTACGTCCCATAGCTAGCCATTCTTTTCAAGTTTCCATCTTTCACACAGAGAGACGTGCGTCCCACCTCCCACGTGGTGGTAACAGTAGGTTAGGCTAGGTTACGCCTCTATTGGGAAATACAGTCTCCACCAATCCGGACGAAGATTTGAACACCGTAGACTTGTGTTCGATTGGATATGGATGTCGGAGGAAAACTACACGATGGATATAATATACTGCTGATAATACGGACAGAAAGAAAGAAAAGCATGAATTCCCCGTCTCTTTCTCTCACTCTCATATCTTTCTGAAAGTTCCATCTTTTTCTTCAGCGGCTTCTCACAGGTTAATTATCTCTTAGAAGAAACATCAAGGGGGGCTATTTTTTCCCTTGTAGAGTGGTTTGTGGTCACGTCATGTTTGTGGCCTATAATGCTGTTATAAGCTACGCTATAGAAATTGTTAGTTTTAGACGAGAAAGAGTTTGGGTGAGTTACTCCGCCCTTTCTCGCCACCCCGGTGGCCCACAAACACAACATGCTTGTAAAGAATTCAGCTCTCTTTCTTTCTCTTTCTCAGACAACCCATGTGCCTACCTACTATAGACAAAGGGAAATAAACAAGGTTTTTACCGATGGTATATTATGATGAAACCGCTTCGGGGCATGCGGAACCAACTTTGTGGTACCTGCTTATGTGTATGTATGTATGTTTGGACCACCCGGGAGAGATTCCCATTACTCCGTGTTGGTTAGTGATGTACAGTTTAAGTAACACCTTGTGACTAACTTGTCAGAAAGTGGTATGAAGTATGTAGACCCCATGATGCACAACACTGTGAGACCCTCGTGCAGAGAATAAAACCATCAACAGTATCGCCTTTAGCCTCTTGCCTCTTCTTCTTCGCCTTTAAACCCTTCCTTCATACATACAAAATATATGAACAACATAACACCGTTGAAATCCAAAGAGTGATGCTGTTCAGGAGCAATTTCTTGGTGTCACACATTCGTATCCTCCAGCGTTTCTACAAAACCGCCCTAATAATTTGCGAGATGAGCTCCAACATCACGTTAAGTAGAGTCCATTTAGGCACTAATGACTTGAGGCAGCTCTCTCACGTTTGGACTCGCACTTTCGCTAAAGTTGTTGTCTTATGAGTCCTTGATGAGCATAATTGATGGAGCTAAGTAACCACACATGTCATGTTCCTGCGAACTGACTCTACTTCTAGATATTTGTAGCCACAATTTGAACTATATTTTGTAAATAATAACAGTAATATTAAGAAGTGACTTCTCGTTACCAAACGTTGGAACTGATTTAGCCAAGGTCCTTTCCAATATTTAGACGAAATGTAGAAAAACACCAATAAATATGTTAAATTTATTTTCCTCAAGTTTAGAGTTTCCCTCACTTTCTTGTGCTCCAGTGTTTTTGTTTATTTACCATTTTGATATTATTTTACAAAAACACAAGATTTTAAAAGTTACCTGACCCAACGTCAACGTTAGAGTACATTTCCCGTCGGGTGATTCATGGAAGTGTAGCTACTTAGTGAGATGAATAAGTAACTCCAAAGTGAAACGCTGCCTTACAGCAAACATTATACTTGCAAGCAACTGTTCATTCTTAGGTGACATTTGCACAAATTGGCGAGGGAACTAGGTTATTTATTCCGTCACTAAACACTCAGTAATGACTAAATATAAACTGTTGCTCTAAATTAAAATAAAATTAAATAATTGAATAAATATGAATATATAGTTAAACATCATACTGCCGTAGAGCCCTACGTCACAGGAATAAAATATATTGTACTTATAAACAGTTTACAGCAATCGTAATTTTGTTTCGCTGTCATGTCGAAAGATAGGTATGTTCATGAGACTTATTTTGATGGTGTGGTACACTCGCGTAAGTCCAGAAATGTGGGTACTCAATTTTTTAATTATCTACAAAGTCGTGGGGCAATGAAACCAAAATTAAATTCGTTCTCTATTCTTCTCTACAATTTTGGTTCGGACTAACTTTCGCTCCGTTCAGTATTTAACTACTTCCTCTGAGATGAATGGAGAAGCGCACTTAGGTCTTCATATGAATTCCTTGTCAATATCACTCTCTATAAACGAAAACTAAAAAGTAATATTGTTTTTATTTGGGTAAACTTGTTGTAAAAAAATCCAGTAACTAAGCAGAGATATAATATTGAAAAATAAATGTAAGTGGCGGGTCTACAAAATTTTCTGTATCGGATCGAGAAACAAAATGGATATAAATAAAAGAAGTAAAGCAAGTAAAGGAAATTATCTTTTACACAGGATTCTAAAAACTGATATACTATTAATACAAAAAACCTAAATATCCAACATTAGTAAATATAAACATCAAGGAAGACAACATTTTATGCGAGAAATATTAATTTTTACTGACTTCTAAAGTAAAAAAAGAATAAAGTGTTCCCAGTACGGGCCCGGTGTGGCCCAGAGGGTGGGTAGAGGTATAGCTCTACTCTTCCATGACCGCTGCACTAGAAGGAGGGAGTGGTCAGCAGCACGCCCCGGCCGCACCTTATCCCCGGGAAAGACTCGGTACCCATATTACAGGAGGCTGGGTGGGCCCCAGTGCCGGTCTGGACCGGCGGAAAATCTCGTCCCACGGGGATTCGATCCGGGACCGTCCAGGCCCTAGTCAGTCGCTATACCGACTGAGCTACCGGGCCCACGACTTCCAAAGCACCTGGCAATTTTATAAAATAAACACCAGTTTACAATAATTTATAGAAATACAAAACTCAAAACTCCGCAACGTATACCTCTAAATATTCAGCTGAAATAAAGAATGTAAAACGGCGCAATCGCAATTTCAGGTGCAGCCAAAGGCATTATTATTGTTATTAGTTTAATATTCATTGCAATTTTTCAGTTCTCCTGAAGATCGTGTCGTAACGAGACAAAACACATAACCACTGGATTGTACTGCACAAAAACGCCAATACTCTTCTTTGGGGTAATTTAATACGTAAATTTAAGTAGGTAATTAAGGCGCCATATAAATTAGAGAAATATTTTACCTGGTTATTACCGCAGCTTATTACAATTCATCGATACAAATTCAGACTTTCTCCAAAGTGCCAATGAAAAGTAATTACATAGCTAAGAAATTCCATATTGTTTTGATCCAAATGCTTCAAACTTTAACCCCATTGCCCCTTGTAACTTCATGGCATGTTATTCGGAAACAGATATAAAGAAGAATGCAGTTCCTCGTCTATATCACCCTGGCCTGAAGATGGAAGTGGCACCATTCTCAGAAAAGCTGTTTCCAATCTAACAGGGTACACAAATCACATACCAGAATATCGCAATTAATTACGAAATATGTAATTATAAATGTTTAATTTCAGCAACTTTTTTGTGGTCCACATGAAAACCAATTTTTAAAGTTACATAAGGGGTTTCGTGTACTAAAATATGGATAATATTTTCACTTTCAACGTTACTGTAATTATCATCACTTAACTAAATTTTATTCTTAATTCTAATGTAATTTTCCGTTTCCCCGTCCAGAAAGGCAACCTCTCTAACACTGAAGCCATGCGGATCAGTCTAATCATAAATCTGAAGGCTCAAGGGCAACAAGTTTTGAAAAAAACTGTGTGATTGGAAATTCTTACTATTGGATCCGTTTTATTTGTATTGTTACTTATGGCTGCTGGACAACCCAGATTTACTCGCGAACATTAAACACCAATGGGTGTCGAGATAAGGCAAAGCACATTCGAGTTTTTATTTAACTTCTTAAATAAGGTCAGTGTGGTAGCAATGCCATTTGGTGCTAAATTTTACCATATTTAAAGCAAATTATTGTCTGTATTTTGTTTACAACATTTAAAGATAAAATAAACGCGTATGAAAATTATATCAAACCTACTCGAGTATTGCAAGAAATACTTTGATCCAATAATAAAGTTATTATATTATTTAAATTTTCTAACAAATATTAATGGTGACGTGTACATCTACTAGCAACAATGGTATTGTTAGGATCTGAAAGTTAAAAGTCTTCGAAACTCAAATTTAACCCAAAAGATTACGTCCGCCCCACACTTAGACTCATTAATTGTGTGAAAATATTTTTTAAAAATATCTTATGAGGAAACATGAGAAATGTTTCTAATATGGCGACGTCGGAAAATTTACATTTTTACAGAAATAGCTATAGATGGCAAGATATTATTAGAACAAGGTTTAGAGAAATAGGAGTGAACGTTTTTCTTCTCACGGCTCGACAGACCTTGTGGGCCTAGGCCTCCTCCTCACTAGGTTTCGAGATCACCCACAGAAACACCCCTTTCTGTAGGACTTCTCTTGACGAGTGATCGGCCCGTCGCAGAGAACCGTACCTGGCGAAAAACACAACTGTCATGTACCTCCGGCGGAATTCGAAAAGTAATTAAAATTGCATAGTTTATTAAATTAAGCAATTTTATGTATGAAGTATAAAGTGTACATATGATAACTGAAGTTAAAATCACAGTTCGGTGTAGCTAACACACCCTTGTGACATATTGACTGTACGTCCCACTTCTTTGAATATAAAAGGATTCTTATGTAAGTGCATTCTTATACCTGTAATGGTATTTTCAAACACACAAATCCTGAAAGCCATACAAGAACAAAATTACTTTAGACATTTATAGGACTTCTCGAAGGTATGCATTCCGGCAAAATATTCGTGTGAATCCAACAGAGCCCAAATGAACACGTTAGATAAAATTTATTAAAAAGGTACAAGAAGCTGTGTTTTCTTAATAAATTAGGAAAAAACTGATTGCAACATGTATAAGAACTGAACTGCCAAGTCGCCTCATCCATACCTTCCCTAGCAGCACAGCTACTGGGGAAGTTAATGAGGTTTAATTAATGTTTTAATTTCAAATTAAGCAAATGTATTGTTGTCTTCTGTTAATATATATGCGGTGTGATTGATTGTAATGAATGAAAGACTGAGAAACACCACGAATGCGCAAATATGGGGAAATTAAAACAACTCGAATTATGATGGCATCTGTATGTCACGTGACTTCCAGTTCGGGACTTAGAAAATTTCAGGCCGATTGATTTTTGCTCGACTGAGTGTAGGTATAAAACAGACGGCTATCATTTTCCCTGCAGGCACATGAGGGGTTTAAATAAGTACCTCATTAGTCTCAAACGCTCTAATGACAATATTATTTTCCTATGAATTTTTGTGAACAATTCAAAAAACAGAAGTAGTTTATTAATACTTAAATATGTTCAATTTATTCAGTTTGCAACGTTGTAGGCTTCAGTGCTCTTTCTTGCAATGTAGGCCAAAGTAGTTATGAGTGACGTCATGAGCCAACGCAAAATGTTTTCGTCTTAACCTCAACGTAATCGCAATGTAATCTCCTGTCAAGAAACTTGCAACATTCGGCAATATGGGACGTTAAAATCAATATTAAATTGATAAAACAATCCCCTAGAACAGAGACGTCTGAACTTTTTTGGAAGCCAAAAATAGATGACCAATTTTGAAATAATCTTATACTGGGTCCTAGTCTTTTCATACGATTAATGAAAGGTCACAACATTTATAGCTATTAATTGATAATTATTTAAAAGCGTTGCATTTTCCTAAATACGAATAATTTAGTTTCCCAAGATTAAATATGAAATATGTAACCATTTGTACATTTAGAGAACTTGTTAACCACCCGAAGTCCAGTGGTAACAGTAGGTACCATTTCCTACAACAATGAAAAAGTGCTTATTTTTTTAAATTTTTATTTATATTTCAAATGATCCAGAAAATAAACAGCAAAAATTTTACTTTGCCTCGGTAACGGACTTACCTTCATAAAAGACTTAAATATTCTTTCCTTGAAGTATTAAATGAATTTCGTACATACTTTAGATAAAAATTAACCTTGAAAGGCTTAGTTCATCATCATCAGCATCATTTTCATCATCGTCATCATCTAGCTAAAACGAAGCTGGACCACTTGATGACCCGTTCTGTTCTCACACATCCAGAAGTCTCTTCAGTGGCTTCTCCTGGTTCCATCTGTTGTTTGGTTTGTAATTTTTATTATCCTCAGTCTTCTGTTAAGAGCCGTTCTTTTAATATGTATTTCCCAGTTTCTTCTGTAGTCCTGTATTTATCCAAACCAGGGGTTATATTTAATTTCTTTGTAAGCTCTGTATTTTGTTTTCTAACCTGTCCAAGTGTATCCTATTTTTTTCTCATATATTTCATCTCTGTTGCTGTTATTCGTCTGCGTCTCTTGTCTTATTGATCCAATTTTCACTACCGTGTAACAAAGCTGGAATGTTTAGTGTATGGTACAGTTTTTCTCTTGTTTTTTAAAACTTTCTGTGATCTATATATATTGTTAATATTGTCTGTTATTTTCAAATAGTTATTTAATTTGTTATGAATGTCCACTTCTTTTTCATAAAGTATCAAATTTCCTAAATAGTTCTATAATATTGTTATCTATTTAAGTTTTATTTCTAACTGGATCTCGTCCTTTAAATATCATCATTTTTGTTGTCTGCATGGATATAATTGAACCATGTTCTGGTATTATTTGATTTAATTTATACGCAGCTTTCTGTAATTTATCTTCTGTGTTTGATATTAAAACTTGTTCGTCAGCAAATAACAGCGTTAGCAGTTTCGTTGTCAAATCATCGTTTGGGAATAATCGGTCCGGCTTCTTATTTTGAGACTAGCCAATATTTAGGATTTCCCCTGAATGGGTTACGAGCCCAGAGCAGGACAAAGGCTTACTTTATGATGAAACTAGGCCATTTCAGTAAAATCTGAAATAGTGACTCTTAAAACATAGCTCTAATTGGAAGTATCAGTTGAAGCTCCTTTTGAGTTCCATTCTTAGAAAGAGGCAATCAAACCTTTGAAGTGTAGTGGTTAATATGTGTACCGCCAGACCTAACGCTAAAAGATATTCATTTCACAAACACAGTATATTTATATGTGTCGTAAGATGCAAAAAATAAATGGTCATTTTTTTCCTTCACACAGCAAAATTTGTTCTCTTAAACCGTGCCGTGGTAAAATAATAACTATACAGTGTCTGAGAATCAGTAAATAGACACACACACACACACACAGTACTTGGTAAGAACGGAAATAAAGAGCGGCTGAGGAGCAAATGTTGCTGCTTAGCTATGTGAATTCACGGAGACCTTTGAGAAGCACACTGGCCTCGCGGGGTTCCGCGTCCTCCAGTTTGGAAACCACTGGAATGTATTACGATACTTTTCCTGTTTACACCTGAAAAAAATACTGAGCTCAGAGGCTGGCATTTTATTTTCAAATATTTAACATATTTTGTAATAATAAACATACATTTCATATGTGTAGTGTTTAGAATATATTGGATTTGTGTAGGCCTATATAAGACCGTATAATGAACTTGACCACATGACAGTTTTACATTCTACCTCTTTGCGATTCACTCTTTTGCTAACCCCCTGTTTGGTCGTCCTTTGATTCTAACTCTTCTAGGATCCAATCAGTAATCCTCTTCATCTAGTTTTATGTCTTCCATTCTGTTAAGATGTCCCCAACATTTTATTCTTTGTGCCTTTATACATTTAACAATGTCTTCTCTTTTATTAACTCCAGCATTTCTTTATTATTTCTTATTCTCCATCCTTCCTTAGACTTAATAGGTCCAAATATTGTCTTTAATATTTGTGTTTAAAAAACTAATAAATTGTCTATGTCCCGTTTAGACAATGTCAAGGTTTCGCATGCATAGGTCATTACAGGCCTTATAAGCTTCGTATAAAAGTTCCTTTTTTGTCATTGTTATTGAATTTAGAGGTAATTTATCCTTTATATGCATAATAGGCTGTATTTCCTTTCTTTAATTCTGTGTGTTATTTCGTCTGATATGATAATGGCATCATTTATTATTGATCTTAAGTAAGAAAAACAGGAGTCCCTTGCAAACCTGCATACTTCTGTTGTTATCTGCTTAAACTGATTGTGTGTCTTCTTACTTACTGTCAAATATTTTGTTTTTTCTGGATTAATTAACAGTCCTATACCTTGTGCTGTATTATCCAACTCCTGTAATGGTACTTCCAAAGCTTCTAAATCCTTGATATTATTACCGTATAATCCGCATATGCATTAATATGTACCATTTTAGTTGAAGCATACTCCCCTGGCATCTAATTTCTTTATATTACAATCCAGTACTAAATTAGACAAACTGACTCACAATGCATCACCTTGTCTTGCTGCTACGTTGACATAAATACTTTGGCTCAAGCAGTTCTCTATAACTTCTCTTGCTTGAAGGTCTTCGATAGTCATATTTATTAATCTTATAAGCTCACTCGCTATTTCTTTTAGTTTTAATATCTTTCAACATTGTATGTCTACAAATACTGAAGATTACTTGCTTAAAATATACGAACAGTGCTATCTATCTCTAAGTTACACTCATATGCCTTTCCTAATATTTGTGTCTCACTCGCTCTCTGTCTCTCTCGCTCTCGCTCTCTCTCTCTCTCTATATATATATATATATATATATATATAATATTGATTTTTCGTTTCTTCGTTCTGAAAACATTTTGGTATTTACCAGTTATTTTCTCTGCATATTCTGGCAGTCTGTCACTAATTATAATTGATAGTACTTTGCATATACAAATTAAGAGTGTTATTCCTTTTTAACTGTCACATTCATTCCGATCACCTTATTTACATACTGAACGTACAATTCCTCTCTTCCAATCTACCGGTATTTCTTCCTTATTCCATTTAACTTAATTAAACCAAGTATCCTCCTCCATAAATCTGGACCCATTTTCTGTAAAACCTCTGCTGTTATTCCATCTGTCCCGGTGCTGTTGGGTGTTTAGACTTTAATATTTTATCTCTTGCTTCCAAATACGTTGGTTCAATTATTTCCTTATTCGTCACGTTAAAATCAATATCTTCCGTATCAAATTTTGTGTTTAATTGACCCTTATCACTTAATTTTCCTCGAAATTATTCCTTCCTTTTATCCATTGCCTCTTTTTTCAGATACAAATTCTCCATTCACATCTAATACATTTAAAATTATTAGTTGATATTGTTTAGCCCAGATTTAGATAGGACGATAATATTGAGATGATTCTTCAGGAAGAGGATGGGAGGGCGTGGACAGGTGGCGGGCTCTTGTAGAAACAATAATGAACATTCAGGTTCCTTAAAATTCGAGGAATTTCTTGACTAGCTGAGAACCGGTTAACTTCTCAAGTAGAAATCTGCTCCGTAGTGTAAGTAAGTAAGGTTTACAATCTTTGATAAACTCTCGGTATGTTTATAAAATTTCCTACATTCCTTCACAGTATTTTATCATTGTAATTCCTCCACTTTTCTTCTCATCATTTCTCTTTGTATCTGTCTATGCATTCTGAATGCTTCTTTAATTTTTTCATCGTACTCTTCTTTATTTATTCTTTTATATCTGCGTATCGTTGTTTGCCTTGCAAAATTATTCTTTTTACTGCTTCCCAGCATTCGTCATCATACCATTCTTCATTTCTGTGTTTTTTCTTTCCGCCAGTCATTTCCTTGGTTACTGCTATAATGCTCTGTTCCATATTATGCCATTCTTCTTTCACTAGATGACTTACTCCCCTTTTGTCATTTTTCTTGTAATTTTTTTTATATTCCTTAGCGAATCTTGGATCATCCACTTTTTCTAGACAACATTTCTTCCTTTTTTCGTATTTATAATCTTGTGTTTGCTTCATTTTCTATTTATATTTCACTCTCAATAAAAATTGATCAGAACCATCGTTTTATTCTCGCACTGCCCTAATATCTCTAACTGAGGATAATCCTCTTTTGTTGATTAAAACTTGATTCCATTATACCAGGTAATATCCATGTCCATTTGTGTACCTTTTTAAGTTCTTACTTTGTAATCATAACAAACATATCTTGCATTTGTGGAAATTTTATCAATTTCTACTCATTCCTACTTTTTACATTATGTAATGTAAAGTTTCATGCCACAAGCTGATTACAAATCAGAAGAAACCATGTCTATTACTTCCTAAAAATTACACGAGTGTTACAGATTGCATACCTACAATAAAGAAGAACACTATGCTTATATAACAGTGTATATGTCCGTACATGAATGGATCCTTCCATCCTTCCCGCATGTTCAAAAAAATAGAGCAAGTCTGTTAGAATAATGCTATAGCTGTCATCATCTATCGAGATATTTACCTGCTAGTATTGGAGTTTATGAGACGTCTGTTGGCTATACTGAAAATGTTTAGTGTTTTGGGACGTTAATAACGTTCATTTTTTCAGTTATACGAAACATCTGATAAAACTGCCTTAAAATATTGTACACTCGCAGTTTTGTGCAAATGATTGGAAATGTGTTGGCAATTTGGCATAGTAACTGAAAATTAAAGTTATTAGGCTAGCAACGAAGTATACTGCTGTAACAATTCTTATATGACCAATTCGCAACACTCAATCAAAAAAATTAAACAAAATATAAAATTCTTACATTTCTTCTTCCGAACTCATCATTTAGAAATCATTTAACTTAAGTATTAAGAGTTGATGGCAGTTAAAGCGTTGAAGGTGACGTTGCCTCTAATGGAACTAATTTTTATCCTCCCTTACGGTTCAAAAATAGGTCAGCTGATTAAGAAGTTAAGGGAAAATAAATCATAGAGGTTCAGACATACCTAGCGTTCTTCATACCACAAATTCGCGCGACCTGTGGCGCTTAGGGTCTTGGATGTTTGAAGAGTTGAATAGGCCTCCTGAATACAAGTCCCGCTCAGACAACAAATATTATCCATGTGTCTGTTGCATTTTCTAGTCGTATAGTAAATACGCAGAATCCAAACACATGTGTACCAAATAGGTATAAAATTAATTCTTGGGTTCAACACAAGAGAGCTGAAGGAAAATAAGAAGGCAAATGTGGCAAAATCGGTATCTTACACTGATTGTAGGTCTAACTACTACATATTTCAGAATTAAAATATTATGGCTGCAAACGGAAGCAGAGCCTTCACAATAACCATGTTAGTCGTGTTAACACTCTGCTACTGAAAGAAAATAGCATATTCAAAAAGCTCTTTCCAACGAACCTATTTCTCGAACTACTGTGGTAAAGAAAGAGAGCACGGCTGTTTTTTTTTACATGCTTGCAAACTCTTTTTATAAATGCCTGCACAAATTCTGTTCCAGTCAGTTGTGGAACATGCGAGGTAACGGCATGAGCCCAAAAAGCATTGTTAATATGAAAACTTCAAGTCTCTATAGAATGTACAAGCCGGAGTAACTGACATATCATTGAATGTTTCAGGCTGTAGCAACCAACATGCAAGTTCGCTGTAAATGTCACGGGATGTCCGGAAGTTGTGAACTGAAGACCTGCTGGAAGGCAGCACCAGACTTCAGAATTGTCGGACAGGCACTCAAAGAGAGGTTTCGATCCGCCGTATTGGTGGATCAGTCAAACTTAGGGAATGGGTTGCCTTTTCATTTAGACGGGCTACGTCGAAAGCGACCACGTCCAAGACAGAGGCCCCGACCGAGGAGACGAACTCGGCTACGTCGCCCCCGAGACCTAGCACTGGATCTCCTCTACTATCAGCGCTCCCCTAACTTCTGCGAGAGAGATCCTAGTGTCGACTTTCCCGGCACGGCTGGACGACAGTGCAACCGCACTAGCACGAGTGTTGACGGTTGTGGTTCCTTGTGCTGCGGTCGCGGATACAACGTCATCAAGCAACGAAGAACAGACCGCTGCCACTGTCGCTTCCACTGGTGCTGCTACGTCGTCTGCCAGAACTGCACCTTCGAGGAGTGGATTACTGTTTGCAAATAGCATGGCAAGTGTCACCGTGCGAGTCATTAAACTGTTCTCTGAACGCGTTCACTTGTGTGCAAACAAGACGATATAATATGTGCAGTAATTGTCAGAGTGGACTATAATTTCCTGCATAATATTACTGGAGATTTTACAGTGAAAATCTTAGTGAATTAAGTAATGTTTGTATTACAGACGGTGGAGTGTTTTCTGAAACCATACTTCTAGTGTTATAATACTCCAGCAAGACTTATTTGATAGAATCAGTGCCATTAAACGCCACGGAGTTTTAACTTATAAAATCTCTCCGAAGGCTCCATAATTCTAGAAAACTTAAAGGTGTACGTTTCTTAGTGACATGTCTAAATTATTGTGCAAAAATGAGAAAAATAGTATTGTGCTTGTTAGGACAATAAAATGAACTTACCAGGTACATTTTACAGTGAACTAAGTTGCATGAACCAAAATAGTATTAGGACAGTATTTCTCAACGTACAGCGTTCTATTTTGCAAGCGCGAAATCCGGAGGCAGAGTCGGTCGAGTTGGACAGGCCCACACGGCGTAAGTTTGTTTTCCCGGCTTTAGCACACACACACTGAATGAACACCAAAAAAATGTCAGTGCCCCTTTTCCTAGTTATGGAAACTTTGGTGCAATGCTTACAAATTGCCAGGGTCACACTTTCAGTGCTACTGACAGGAATTTACTAAGTGGTGCAGAAAATAAATCTTTGTGATTTCTTTGTGACAACTTTGAAATCATTACAGCATTTGCCTTCTTCATAATAAAGAGGACTATTATTCTAGGGGTAAAGAGTCTTCAGGAGGGAGGGGCAGAACAAGCCTAGCACAAGACTAATCACCGCTGCGGTTGAGCGGTAATACCTTTTCGCTGATATTGTTTAATATTTACACGATAGGCAGTTTAGTATAACGTAACGCTGTGGCGCATTCGCTTGATCACCGTTGCAATGCAAAGGCAGAGTTGTTGTCTATGTGTACTGCTGAGGTAAATGTCGTTTTCAACAATATAATTATGAGCGTCGTACAATTTTTTTGACAAATTTTTGTTGCCGGCTTCAATAATATATGCTCAGTCTTCATGTAAAATGCCCGATATTTTGGTCGGATTTTAATCAATTTTGGAATATTTCAACAGATTTTTCATAAGTCTCCAACATAAAATTTCACGGGAATTCGCCCAGTATGAGTGGCGCTGATAGTTGAGGACAAATGGACGGAGAGGACAGCTGTAGACGACGAGGCTAACAGATGCTGCTCGCGGTTATGCGAACAGGCCTAAACATTTGCATCATAATTTGCAAGAACTTTTATTTTCATTAAACAAACATCAAATCATGCCCCGCCACAGAATTCATACATGCTGCATGTCTGTAAGTTAAGGGCCTACTGCTTTGTATAATGTTTTCAATTTGATATACTCCCCCAATGAGTTGAAAGGCAACTACGTTTCTGGGCGCTAATTTGTTGCTATAAGTGACGCCTTAATATTACATGTATTATTGCTATTGTTATTCACTATATAAATTATCGTGATTTACTAGCCCTGTGTTACAAATTGTTCAGCGTTACATTTGATGTTTGCGTGACCGTACATCATTGATACAATAATACAAACAGCCAACTAGATGCAACAGTAACAAATTTTATTAATAATTACATTCAGCTCAACATGTTTCGGGTGATAATTTCGCCCATCCTCAGGAGTACTAGACTGTGTTTACAGCTTGTGGTATAATGCACCGTTGATGCTGCAGGCTGGCAACATCGCCATTGCATTATACCACAAGCTGTAAACACAGTCTAGTATTCCTGAGGATGGGCGAAATTATTGCCCGAAACATGTTGAGCTGAATGTAATTATTAATAAAATTTGTTATTGTTGCATCTAGTTGGCTGTTTATATTATTAGTCAAATTTACTTCCAAATTATACTGAGAACTGAACACGCAAGGACTAAAAATGTGCAATAACCACTCTGTATCGTGTTGTAGGCCATATGTTATGCCATTCTGATCAGATCATTCTATAAAAAATAAAATTAGTGTCCTGTAATTTTCGTGTAGTCCCGGTGAATCCACGTCCCCATTGGAAGACAAGTTTCAACTCATACACTCCCTTTGTCTAAGATGGTGCCTGTCGGACAAAGGAGACATGCCTGACAAATAATAATGCCGGATCAAATATTTAAACAATATTTTTCACCTTATTTTCTAAACACATATGTAATAACAGACCCCTAGCGCCTGACTACTTACTGTCTATACATGCAGTTTCTTTGGTTGATTTTCTGTTACTACTAAAAGAATAGATGTTTATTAATATTCACCAGGTTATAGTTCAAAACTCTCATTTATAACTTTATCTTTTGGCCCCTACACATATGAAATTTTTATCACGTGGCCCGATATCGAAAGACAAGGAAACTCCTTGTAAGATGCCTTTACATTAGCAGCCTCTAACAAAGAAAAGCGTAAACCAGTAGAGTATGTTTGTATATCAGTTGATTTTTGTGCCGACAAATCTGTTACTAAGCAACAACGATGGTAACACAGCGAAAAATCCCTGTCCACCTGCGCAAAGAATGGTGCTGCACTGTGCTGCAAGCTGAAAAGTCCCATATATAAAACACTTTAGGTGGCACACATGACCTACCACACAACCCCGGCCCCCTCAAACTCCCACTGTCCGCCAGCTGTTCCGTAAGTTAATTCATGCAAATCCCACTGTAACTCATATACTGTTTCCAACAGGTGCACAGGGTCTTTTTACCCACTGTGCACTATACTTCCCATTCCATTAACAGTATGAATTACTGCAATCAGATTTAAAAGTTAGCTTCAAAAACAGCTATTTTTTTGTTATTATATCATTAACAGGGCAGAATCAAATCATAATGTACAAATCTGAGTTACTTTTGTGTTGTTGGAAACTACAGTTTTTAAAAATTGTCTGTATAAAATATAGGCTTTTTTTCGTCTGTCTGCATGTAAAATTTCAATAACTGATGGGCGGATTTTCGTGATATTTTAGGTTTGAAATTTTGGGAAATTCTTTGACATATACCAGTTTTTATTGAAAATTGTAACAAATTATGGACACTTTACATGAACAAGTAACGCATGTATGTGGCTGTGTGTCTGCAGACACTTGGAGCCTTACTCGTGAATATTTGTCGGAGAAAAATATGTTTCGAACAAACGCTTCAGAGAAAAATAAAACAAACTTTTCAAGACTGACACAATATTTTCGTAAGTCTTAAGTTTTATAATTAATTAAACGCTCTGTGCGTATACGCTATAGTTCCTAACTTGTTATCTTCTATAAAAGAAACTTATCAGCATACAAGACGAACAATTATTGTAACTGAATCAACTCTCATAAACTCGCTTATGTTTTGTTCGTCTTAACTTTTAGCTACAACGGAGTTTTTCAAGAAATAAATACAATTTTCTTTTCTCTTTTATAATTAATCTAAGAGCATTCTTGAAGATAAATATTTGAGCAATCAAATATGACTTAAGCCTAAAATAACCATTGTTAAAAACATCAAATTTACATTAACATCAGACAGTACTTCAAAGGATTTCAAGCGATATGTACTCTACCTTATGCTGGCCATGAATAATGCCGTTTTTACACAAGACATGGTAGCTGACAGTGACAAATGGTACAGCTCCGTCTTGTTGATGCCAGTGATGACAAATCGTTTACTGAAGAAGGTGCTTTCAGAGTTGTCACATACAATGTGATCATTCATATTCTACATCTGTTTTACTACTCTGACACTTTGAAAAAGACTGTGTTTAAGCTTCATGGGCAGAATTTTAATAAAGAATGCACACTCACTACATAATCAGTGTTGTATGTTCATAGTAAATTCCTCCGCTTGCAGTGTAAAACAGCTACTACATATTTGAGTCTTCATTAGCATTATAATCAAGTTACATAACAAAAATTTTATAGGATAGCAGTGAATTATAGTAGGCTCTGTAAAAAAAGTGTAAATATTTTCAGTCTATTTTATGAATTAGTACATACTTGATTACAATTTAGTTTCATTTTATACGAAACGAGTCAAATAGTGTGATGCTTCGATTTGGGAACTTAATTTGACCCTCGACAACAGTTCGTAAGCCAAAAATCCTTAAAATGAAATTATTTTCAAATTACTTCTCACTTTATAATTTTAGTTGTTCCCAGAAGTAGAAGCTTTCGCCACAGAAAAAAACATTTCACATTAATACAACACAAAACGGAATCAAAGTACGCAAAAATAACACAATGGTATATTGCTTACGTAAACACCATTACTAACTGTTATCTATGCATAATAATTGTTATTTTGTTCACGTTTCATTGAAAATGCTTAAATTTATTTAAGAAACTCATTATGAACATGATATATAAAAATTAATCTAATTGATAGGAAGTGATGAATGTAAAGAAAAGTGGATTTCACAAGAAAGTTACGAAAGAAAGGGACACTGTGATGTTACTACTTCTGAGCCAACTGACCAGGGATGCCGTAATTTCCGAACATTTGAAAAGATTTGGGAACCGACCACAGCCGAGAAGAGATGACAGAAACAACGATCAGTTCATGATAGAACGGAGCTCGTAAAAAGAAGTATTGGCTCACAAACAGAAAAAAGTGTAACTCGTATAAGCGAAAACTCGTAAAATCTTTAGCCCTATACCGAGGAATTACTGTACTGTACGTTCTGAGGTGCTCGCAAGCTTTTCTTGACCTGCAGTGCAGAACCTTGCAAAACTAAATGCCTCTGAATTCACTGCCAGTCTTGCAGTGCGATTTCACAACCATGATGAAACTTTGACGGTTTTAAAGTTAGCTCGAAACTTCGATCATTTGTTGTTTTCTTTTTTGAACTTCCGACTTGTAGCACATGGAATAAACCGTTGTGCTGCATAACGTCGACACAAGATTCTTACAGCGACGATTGTGACCTCTGTTATCTTCAGGGTTGCAAAGTCATGTACATTGGTAGAAGCATACAGACATGTCGCAGTATCTTACTGCCTGTCTTCGTAGATTTATAACTTCAGAATGTTTGCTCTTCACCACATATGAATACGATTATGAAAGCACAGAGAATGGGACAGGTGGCACTTGTAGCGAGTATGAAATAGATGCGGAAATCACGGAAAGATTTTCGAAAATGTTGAAGACTTCTTACTGGACTCTGGAAGAGTTGGAAAGTTAATGCTAAAAAATGGATCTTAAGAAACAATGGGGAAGGATGTGAACCGTATCCTGTGGCTGTGGATATGGGAAAGAAGCGGGCCCTTTTGAATAAGATAATCAGCTTACGGGTTCGATAAAAGGCGTGAAATTCCTTGACTGTATAACTGAACATTACCTTTGCAAGGATTAGTCTGCTGTGTGAGTTAAATAATACTTAGCTCGGCAGTACAGTCTGCATATCACGTTCTGGTCATGCTTCCACCTTTTCAAGCCACATTAAACCTGCATTTGTCACGAGCTCAGTGCTGACTGCTTTATTGCAAGACCGACAGGCGAATGGCCGTGCAGTTAAGAGCCACCAGTGACTTAGTGGTGGCGGGGTGTGTATTTGACGGAATATTCAGATTTAGTAACTGGCACAGAAAAAAAACATTTTATTTTTGTTTTGGAAAGTAACATATCACCGAGAAATATTCAGGAGCATGTTGAAAATCCCAGTTATACAAGTATTAATTTTGAATAATATAATTGTAATTACATTATTATTTTTACTTGATTCAATTTCCGTGTATTTACGGACAATTTACGGAAGTGGAGTAAACATAGAAAAATGATAATAGAATTGTAAGGAGAATCTGCTTATGAGTCTACAAGCCTTCAGTGAAGAGATTCTTTCTTTTATTTCACTTGTCTTTGTCTTGCGTATATTGAAGAATCTGTGATCCGCAAAATACTACGATGTAAGGGAACGGATTCATGCGAAGGGCGAATTAAACTCAGTACATAAGTAAATGTTGGCGCTGTTCTGCAGTAACGTAGCCATAGTGATTCAACAGATATTCTTTTTAACTCATGTTTTAAAAAAGTTGCTTCTTGTGCATAAACCTAGCAAGTGCGCAAGAGAAGCTTTTAAATTCAGGGTGCATTTTATGAATAACGATAGGCGCTGGCAGTATGTAAATAAAAAATCTTATAGCGCTGATAGATTATCAGTAACTGCTAAACACGAGGTTTTTACTATGTGAGAATGGTGACTATATTAAAAGGCCAAATAATACAATTTATCAATATTACATCATAAACAAACAAGTGCATGTGAAACCTCTCCTACTCAAGTGATAAAGCTTTTACCAACTTTCCACATTATAAAAGAAACAAACCTTTCAGTACACTTCCATCTTGCGGAAAACAAAAAACTTCTCACTTGCGTGACAACTGACCATGTCGTGGACCTGGTAGTTGGCTGATAGCCTCTGGCCGCAGAGGTCCAAGTTTGTTCTCAGGCCACTCTATATGGGATTTCTGGTGTAAAAAGTGGCACAAAGTCGGAAGTTTCCCTCCGAGTATTTCTGTTTTCGCCGCTAAGCATAATTTGTCAACGATCATAAATCAGTCATCCACCTCCGAAATAACATAATCGTAACGATTTACATCTTTATATATTGTAAAAGGCTTTTCTTCCTCTTTCTCTCGCACATGAAAGTTGCCTTCAACATCTTCACATCCTCAATACAAATATTAATAACATGAATACAGTGAGAATTTCCGAGAGACAGAGAGAAAAGACTGTTTAAAGCAAAGACATTAACTATTTGTTGATGGTAAGACATTCATAAAACCTCTCCTATCATTCATGGTCCTTTATTCTTAGTGTCAAACAGTGACACTGCTACAGAATGTAAATTACATCTATAAAGTAAAGTGATACGTTAGTCAAAAACACAACTATAAATTTATTAGCTAAAAAGCATCAATAGAAATTAAATTACATGTTTCGGCCTACCTAGTGGCCATCATCAGATTTTACAATTATCTGGTACAAGAGACCATACAATATGCATAACTGCGTTTTGATGTTGGAATCTCATCATCTTAGTAATTGTTAAGCTGTATAAGTATCCACTGCGTGTTTTTTGGAATTCCGGCAAGTAACAGGTCCCAAGGGAGAGGGGACCTCCACCTTAGGAGCTAACAAGAAAGCTGTACCTGCAGTACATAATCTCCGCCCAACTTGCCAGCCCAGAAAACTACAAGATACCACACTTACTGGAATTCCCCCCCCCCCCAAAAAAAGACAATAGATACTTATACAGCGTAACAATTACTAAGATGATGAGATCCCAACATCAAAACGCAGTTATGCATATTGTATAGCCTCTTGTACCAGATAATTGTAAAACCTGGTGATGGCCATTAGGTAGGCCGAAACATTTAGTTTAATTGTTATGGTTGCTTTTTAGCTAATAAATTCATAGTTGTGTTTTTGACTAACACATCACTTTACTTTATAGTTGTAATACACAACGGGGATATCTCAACTTAAAATTAAAAAGAAAATAAAATTTATATTTTTATTTTCGCCTGTTAGCACTGATCAAGGACCACTGAAATGTGGTGATCAAATATATGATATTCTAGCTTACTAGATTTGGTATCGCCATATCTATGAAATTTACTGTGAGCTAAGAATAATTTAACACGAAGAGCAATGTGGTTGTAACGTAAAACTAAGGAGCGTTAGTGCAACAATCTTTGCAGTGAAAAGCATTAAGTATTACATATTTCGAGAGTGTGTTTGTAGCCTTAGGTAAGAAGCATGCAATGCTCCTGTGTTATATCGTCATCTGTGACCTGACTGGCTCTATAATATTTTTCCAAATTTTCCTATAAAATTCATGATTTCCGAAAAAAAAACTTTCTTTATATAAAAAGTGCGTTTTGATTTTCTGTACAACTTTTTAAACATTTTTCATTCTAAGAAAAAAACGCAAGATATGATCAAAAATGTAATTGGTCTCTATGTAAAGTACCCCTTATTCTTGTCCCAGTTTAATGAAAGTTGAAAATTCTTGACAGACTTTCGAAAAATAATCAAATATTAAATTAAATCAAATCCCGTCCAGCAGAAGCGGAGTTCTGCCATGCGAACGGACGGACGAAAGGAAGGATGGACACACGGAGAGATGGACAGACATAACGAAATGAATAGTCAATTTTTAGCAATTTTTCGAATGTTCCTAAAAATTCGCGATACTTTATATTTTTAGAAAATGACTTAAATTTTTGGGCACTAAAATAAATGACAATACACAAAAAACAAACGTGAAATAAAGGAAAGTTTCAGAGGTTCCAAGTGGAAACTACAAAATCAGTAATAAGGAGCTGGATAATAGCTAAAAAAACACAAACACTGAAATAAAGTCGCCTCAGGTTAAAATATCCTCCCATGCCAAGTGCCTGAATTCAGAAACTGCAGAATATGAGCATAATTGTAGCAGTTACTGTCTGGAATATAACGATTTTAGTGAAGAGCCACAAACTTTCACTGAATGTGTTCGAGATTTTTAAGCATGAGCAGCGAAAATTTAATTCCATACTACACGTGCTATTGCCACTGCGTTTAAATGTTGAAAAATATGAAATAAATGAAACAACTAGCTTCGAAAATGTGATATTATGAATTACAGTAAAACCTTAATGAACCGATAAGAAATAGTATCAACTTGAAGATAATAAATTTAGGTTAATAAAAACTGCCGGGTCCTTGGAAAAACGAAAACAAATATCGTAAGAATTGCGAAATGTGTTCCGACAATACAAGAGTTCTTCTTCCAAGAGAAAGTAATGGTTCTTGTTTTACTTTTATGGAAAATCGTGGAGTTATCAACACAACAACTTTGTAGGAAATCAGTGACTGATTTAACTCAATAAAATTATCCAGCGCCTGAATAGTACGAATATTTTTATATAATCATATAATCAGTTCGGATAATTAATTTCACTGCATGTACCTTCAAATATATATATATATTTATTTATTTATTTAAAGGCATAAAATCTAAGACAAAGCCTTGAAAAACAACAGAAAGAATTTTACAAAGAACGAAAAAAATACTATAATTTCTGACGTATGACAGAATGCCACTTTAATATACACGGATCCAGCGCACGTAACAGCTCTTAAGACCAAAAGAGCAAAGTGTACATAAGAGCAACAACAATAATAATAATAAATAAATAAATTTTTTTATATCTAGAGTGTCTTATTTTTGATATGTCGGAACATTAGTATAGCATCTTACCGCCCTCCGCAGCTGTGATTCACCAGACTACCTCCAACCTTCCTGCGAGAAATTTTCTCTTTGTATCAGTACAACATTCAGCCAAACCAGTTCAGCCTCCCTCATTAAAACACACTGTGAAACCCCACCATCATCTGAACAACAAAATAAAATAATTCCAAGGACATAAACCCAGGCGTCTTTTTATCATATAGCTTATTCTATCAGATATCGCGAGCCGTGAATAATATAATAGCAGGACATCGATACTCCATAGACACAGGACTTTCGAGTTAGCAGATCCTTGTATAGCATGTGTGATCAAGTGAGGATTAGAGACATTCTGCATTCCACAGCAGTAGTCCATAACCCATGCCCAGTTACAGGGTTAGGCCTATAACATGCCAAGCACTTCCATTATTCCAGGACAGAGACGTAATCACTGGACCAAGCACAGAGCTGTCATCCGCCATTAGTGTCAAATTCAACAAAGAACCCACCGCCTGGAAGTTTAGAATTTTCCAATAATACTTTGTGCTGTGTAAGTAACCAAAACCAGGCGGTAGGATAAGTGTTCGCGATAGGTCTAGCTTACGGCACATGGCTGCCTGGTATGGCACCTACTTGCAAGCAGAAAATTTTATTGAGTACCTTCTCAAATAATTACTCAAAACAAAAAATAAAGGATCACAAATATTTATTTCATAATATATTTAGAATACAAATTCTGAACTGTGGTACATAAAACAATATCAGGAACTTGAACATTTTCATTTACAATCCTGCAAGTTTATCTGTACAAGGAACAAATAAAGACAGTTTAAAATAATAAATTGAATACTGTCTTGCTCAAAAATGCAGTTTACATTAAACAATAAACGGCAATTTAAATGTGAGTAAGAGCAGCCTCACTCTGAAACCAATGGGCACACCGAATAACAGAACTACTTACAAACACCTACTTGAAACTACTTAGTGCTCCGTGTGTCTGTACACTTTGTCGTGACTACGATCGTTAAATATCTGGTTGTAAATTCCACTTCCATAAACTTCGAAACAACAGTGGGTTTGCTGTATCAATATAGTTTGGAATAATATTCTGTTTTAAAATAATATGTAGCTTATTACATTCAGGTATTTTCTGTTTCAAGCATAAAGAAACGCCCATTACATCAAAATTTAAACTGTTTGTTTGTTTCCATTATTTTCAAACACAGTGTTTTTATGTAAATATAGCGCAAACTTCATCATTCGTCCCACTTGTAACGTCGTATATTGTACTTCAGTGCTAGTGGGGTCAATGTGACCTCATGATATGGCTGTAGGTCAATTTGTGTTTATGATTACTGATTATAACTGACATGGATTGGCACCTAAACCATAGGCTTAAGAATCAAATGATTTGTTATCAATGATGGAAAAAAGAACTTAAGCTACGTCGCCTTTCTGTGCTTTCCGCACAAATCTATCCAAATTTCCGTACACAGTTCTCAAGCCAACCAGATGAAGTTCTTACAGCTGATTTGGGGAAGCACGGGGCAATCACGTGTTAAGTGCATTAAGCTGTAAGAAGCACATTTTCAGTTCCTTCATCACCGTTCCCTATTGGAAGCCAACATGCTAGAAGTTATTCCAAGTGAGGTGTATATAAAAGGAAAAGGACAAACTGTTGCCATTTTTTGGCAGGCAGTTTACTGCTGGCTTCATTTTATGCTAAGGAGCACATTGCTCTTTCCAGCAGAAATTTCAACACAAAAACACAGAGAGATATTCACCAGAAGTTAAGAGTGCGTGAAATTCTGATCAACAAAAGATATTTACAGCATAAAGCGGAGTATTATAGTCCACAAAACCATTTAAGGCGGATGTTAAACAAGGTCAGGATGGTGTCGATATTTCTGAAGTCCAGGTACTGAATCCTACAAGAAGATAAGGGGACGTTTCTAACAAGCAGCGTCCACTCCGTGACACTCCAAGCAATATAACTTTCTTTGAGAAATAATTATTTGCTCGGTTTGACAAGATATTTCCCATGTTTCTTGGAACCCAAAGAATCATTACTAAACCTGCCACCGGTATCTATCTTGAGGCTTATTAATACTGTTTAATTAATTACTTTCAGATTTGTTTTCGACTTATTTTAACATTTGATCGGAGGCATCACGATGTGCTAGGAACGTAATATAATGCTACATAGTGCACATCAGCACAACTGTTTTATTACACAAAGTAACTACATAGGCTACATGTTTTGACTATTAATCAGTCATCTTCAGGCCTATTTTAATCGGTTTAGTCACAAGATGCTATGTACACATTGGGATCCCAGCGTGTTTACATCAAAGGTATACATAACACTAGATCATTTGCCTCAAAAGGTGTGATGTGCAAATTGTGTAATTAAATAGTTAAAATACATTTAAAAGTTGTTCAAAAACGGTATTTTGGTGTTTACCTGTTAACAAACACAAGTCCCGTTGTTATCTGGTTGTTTTTGGAGTTAAGGGAGTACGTCGGAGGAACCGGCCGGGTCCGTTACAGTGAGTGTAAAATCCAGAACAACATAGCTGTAGCAAGATACACCGTACAGTGGATGATATTCAGTGCGAACTTTTGGAATCCCACGCATACTAAATCTGGCAAGGATTCCAAAAACAACGAAACCAAAACAACTCAACACATCATTCAACGTACGGGTCCATTACAGCGAGTGTAAAATCTAGAACAACATAGCTGTAGCACGAAACACCATACAGTGGACAATATTCAGTGCAAACATTTGGACACCCACGTTGTAGACTACATCTGGCAAGGAGGACTCCGATACAACGGAACTAACAACTCAACCCAATACCCCCGTCAGGAAACAGGGAAGCTTACTCTTCCCTTACAAAACACCGAAGCAAACAAGTAACGAGCCTTATCAGACAATACCGTCCGGAATTCTACAAGACGGTTTTCATCGTGTGAGGGGTCACACGATAACACGCGCACTGCTACGGCACAACACAAACAAAGGATTTACTCCGACGTCAATAATAAACAATATCCCTTAACTCCAAAAACAACCAACTTGTGTTTGTTAACTGGTAAACACCAAAATACCGTTTTTTGAACAACTTTTATATGTATTTTACCTATTTAATTACACAATTTGCACAT
>Ga0123352_10002216_pt1 | contig 26907 bp, 30 predicted proteins | sample TergutLab28metaG_FD_89700 | JGI IMG/M metagenome (GOLD analysis project Ga0123352, IMG submission 89700) | Labiotermes labralis P1 segment gut microbial communities from Petit-Saut dam, French Guiana - Lab288 P1 | ecosystem: Host-associated > Arthropoda: Insects > Digestive system > Gut ... | reverse complement strand
TGTTTCGCTTAACTACAAAAAAGCAATGAAAGAACGGCAGTGTCAATAGGACTGTGGAATAAAACGCTTCACCTTTATGCCGCAAAAGCCTATTTACACTGACGGGCTTTTGTTGTTGAAGATGAACTTGATTAAACTTGACACCAATGTTTTGACTGTCCTAAATATGCATATAATATAATGATTAGAATATTAGAAAAGATATGGGGGACACACCCAACACCACTTCTTGTTGGAAACACACACTCTAACAACCCAACAAAAATAGAGCAAAACAGAATATTAACAACATTAAAATAGAATATCAACAATAAAGAATTACAACTAACGCATCAAAATAGAATATCAACAATAAAAATCACGAGAATTACAACAAAAAATGAGCTGCTAGCAGCTCATTTTTGGAATATTATGGAATTAATCAAAGTTTAATTCAGTTATTAATCTAACTACACCTCTAAACCTTAAACACGAACTTATAAAAACAAAGCAAAAAACACCTCAAACTATCTTTGGTTAGTTAGAAGTCGCAAGCGACATTTTAAATTTTTCAAATCGGACCTTGGCTTCGGCTCTCTCCTTTTTCTTCTTAACATTTTCTCTTATCAAAGAATGCAAGTATCTTGGCGAGAGATGACCGCATCCTATTAGCGTGTCGTGAACAAAGCCCGAAATTGCTTCAAAGGTTTTAATTTTATACTGACGCATCAAAATGCAAATATCATCTACCATCTTTTTCAAATCTTCGTTATTCAAAAGACTCTTGTTTCTCATCCTATGTAAGGTATGCTTAATTGCATGGAAAGTTTTTATATCGCTTTCTTTTGCTGGATGAAGCTCATTTAGTCTAAACTTATTAAAACCGAGCGGAATAAAAACATTATCTCCTTCCACATCAAAGGAAAGAAAATGCTTTATAGAGGACATCCCCTTTATCATTTTTAAAACAGAGCGGCGGGACTTACCCGTCCAGCGCATCAGAGTTTCAAGGCGCAGAGAGATATTATTATTCTTTGAATTGCGGCTGCCAAAGTTCATAATCTTTATTATGTTTAAGACTATTACTATTTGGTTGAGTGATAAATTGTAAAACTCGGGTCTATGTAAAATTAGATGGTTTGTATTTAGGTATGGCTTTTCGCTATAATTACCACTCGAATAATCATTATCTAAAATACGGAAATTCCAATAACCGTGCTTTCCATACCAATCTGTTTCAATCACACCTTTTTTCTCCAAAGACTTTATAACATCGTAAAAACTCTGAAAACAAATCCCTAAATCCCTAGACGCATTTTTATAATGAACACCAAAAACAGAGCCATCATCATCTTGAAGACGTGAAAGCCAAATGAGAAATAAAACCTCTGTTTTTGTAAAAAGAGATTTCCCTTTTTTGTCAAAAGACATCATTTTCTCTAAAATGTGCAGACCTAGTTTTGTCATGTATTTGTCCTGTTGTTAAAAAATATTTTTATCATATTATACAATGTTTTTGTATATAATGTAAAAAAATGTAAAAAATATGTAAATATTTTGTAAAAAATATAGAGCATGACCTCCCGCATCTTCTTGGGTGTCCATGCTCTATTTTAACTGATGCAACTTTTTAAATTTTCTTTAAAAAACTGTTGACATCGTATAGTAGGTATAGTATACTATATCTATCTATTTGAAAATAGAGCGGGGAAAACCCGTAAATAAATTGCATATATGCGTACTTATTAACAGAAAGGGCGTATGTTTGCTAAATTACATGTATGCGTACTTTTGACAGAAGCAGGGCGTAAAGCACGTACTGCACGTTAAAGCCGTAAAGCATGTTACACTCTCACAGATTGCAGGCAGCCGACCAAAGATGCCCTGCAATTTTTTTGTCCTTTTATAACTTGTCTAACTTTACCATCTTTCACAATAAAAGTCAAGACTTATTATTTCAGCGCACGTTTTTTCTTAATCACAACAAATGCACCCAATGACAACAAAAGAACCCCTAGAATTATCAAAATGATTATGTTATTTCCAAAGAACGCTAGGAAGTTATCCCATATACCTCTATCTGTTTCTGTGTTTATAAGCCCACCGATTGCATTTCCCAGATTATCCATTGCATCAGCAGCACCATCTAAAATACCTAACATTCCATCCAAAACTTCATCTGGTATTTCTACATCATCTGGGTCGTATTGGTCGGTATCGACAAAACCAGCGTCATTACCAGCATCATTTCGGAAGCCGAACAAACTCGGATGCGGAGGTATAACCTCAACGGGTACTATGTTTGGGTGAAATAATTCTGTATTTTCGGTTCGTTGCCCTGTTAGGATATCTAAAGACAACTCCCCTCTTTGGGCTTGACGACCCATCACAAAGTCAAAAGCTGTGCCAGTAGCCATGATATGATGATATTGCCATGTCATTAAGTTTTCGTAGGCTGTGATTGCGCTTGGTGCTGCTAGGCTTTGTAAGATGTGGTGGAAGTGAGTAGTTCCAACTTCGTTTAAAAATGGTGAGAGACCTTCGTAATTTTCAAAAAAATCTCTATGGAAACTTCCCATTACCATTACTAATAGAGGATTTGCGTTGTAATATACTTGAAGTAATGGTTCGATGTAAACGTTAGTCCAAATAAATCTATCGAATAAATCTAGATTGTTCCAAACGTCTTCGTTTCCGTAACCTAAACGTTCTGTAAAGAAAGTGCGTGGCGTGAGCTGATGTCCGCCTTCGTTGAAATTGTTAGCACCAGCTGCATTATTATACCACCCCTCAACATCCCTAACACCCTCAACTCTATCCAAAAACTCAACCCACAACCTATGCCCTTCATAGTAATCCACTGACCGTTCATTGGCATAAACATCTGCACCAAACAACTTTAAACCTATCAAAACAACCGATAATAAGACAAGGGCAATTCTCCCTGCTCTGCTTTTACTGAATTTCATAACCATTAAAATTTCCTCCTGTAATTATTATGTATTTATATTCATTATGTATTTGTTGTGTAATTAAATGTCTACTGCTTCACCATCCACTCCCCTACCATTCAAAACCTCAACAACAGACCCAAACAACCTAATCCCACCAATTATCAAAATCACTATTACAAACACAAATACTCTCCAAATAGCATCATAATTACATGCAAACTCCACCCCAAAAAGCGGGTCTACTGGATGTTGTATTTGATAATCAATAAGGATTGCGGCTGCAACAGCAGAGAATATCGCTCCAATGATATTGAAAATACGAATCCCACTTCTACCAAATCTTATTTCAGACAATACAAGCCAAACGCCCATAGGTATTACAATAGAAACTATTACAAGTGCAGTATGCCACTCCAAATTTCTGTGGGTCAATAGCCACATACCCACACCAATTAACACAAAATCAAGCAAAGATAGCACTCTGGTTATAAACTGAATAAACTTAAAAGCAATGTTCAAAGCCAATAAAGCAAGCAAGCCAACCGCAACAACAAGCAATACCGCTAAACCTTCCATATAATTTTACCTCGTCTTTCTCCCTTATATCTTTTGTTAAAAATCCTCTGTATCTGTAAGTATCAAAAACTGCTCCATAATATCATTAAAAATCTCCTGTGGTATCATTTTCAACATTGCACCGTGCGCATCCGCATCCCCACTCATATCATCTAAACTATATTCAAACAATTCCACAGTAGGATTTTCTGTATCTTGGTTTTGTGGCATTAAAGCTATGTAGCTACGTCCTTTATAATCGAAAGTTTTAATTATGTCGCAATGATACTCCTTGCCCGTATCATCTTTCAAAGTAACAACAGGCAAATCTTCCGCTGAAATGTCTAAATTCACATCATTTACAATGGTGTCAATCGTATCTTTTATTGTGTTGGTTATTTCATTAAAAGCTGCTCTAACCTCTGAAAGTTCCATATCGCTAGTTATTACATCAAGACTAAATTTCCCTTCCAAATCTCCCGAAAATCTGTATAACTCTATTGTATCGGGGTCTTTGGTGGTCGTAAGGGAGATATACTCTCTATTACCAGCGGAAAATGTAGCTAAAACCATATATTCGGTTATTGAGCCGTCATCTTCTGTTACTTCCAAGGTCAGTAATTCTTCTGATTGCATAGTGATAAAACCTCCTAAAACACTCCCTCACCGTGAGGGTTTTAACTAATTTGTGATAAGCACAAAAGTTGTTAAGTTCAAAACTTTTGCCAAATGATTTTTGGGCTGTTTTTTTATCCTAAACTCAATCTTCAAAATGATTCCGCTACGATTTATCTCCGCCTTGAGTATTTTTAGATAATGCTTCAATAAGAACTTCCATATACTATAATTGCAACAACAATGAAAAGAGATACGAAAAGAGCTGCGAGTGCTGAAACCAAACCTATGATACAGCAAACCCGAAACGAAGGTGAGCCACTCCGCAGTGAAGCTCGAAATGAACGAATTGAAGCCCAAAATGAAGAAATTGGTTCTTCCTCCATCCCCACCCTTTTTCTATCTAAAATGGCGGATATTACTAAAAAGACAGTTCCTATTATAAAAAATGTGAAAAGAATAGAAAGAGCAATATCAAACATTGTAAAACCTCCTTTTTGTGGTTTCGGCATCTCCGCTAAAAGAATACATACCGATTTTTACAGCTCTAGTTTTTCCGCCCTCATTAAACCAGCGTTTGATTAAATAAAGCATCACAGTTCCGTCATTTGACATACTAAAATCTTTTTGGACTGCCGTTTGGACATAAGTGAACAACCTTTTCCCCTGCTTTTTTAAGTTGACATACTCTTTGCCCTTACATACAGACACACCGTACATTTTTTCACATTGTTCTAATATATCTTTAAGACTTTCTGTAGTCATTTTTCCAAACTCCCCTCAATCTCATGCTCAATAGCTATAACCACAAGACGGGCATGTTTTGTCTTCGTCTTTGCGAGTGGGTGTCTTTCTCGGTTTGTCTTGTCCATCTTCAGAGTGGTTTTTTTCTCTCGTGGAAGGCTCGGAGCTATCATTGCCTTTCATCCGTTCATGTCCTTCTTCACGATTAGTACCTATTCCTTTTGATGAAGTTGCCTTGTCATCGAGGTTTTCCGCTTCCGACTCTAACGAACTAAAAATCTCATCATAAGTCCTCTTGCCCTCTTTAAAACTATCTACAATATCCTTGACGAGAGGGCGTGTTAAAGTCCTATCATTAGCAATACAATCATTAAGGATGGTTAAGATTTCGGCTTGCTCAAGTTCCGAAAAAGTAGCCAACGGTAACACACTAGACATACCCACCAAATCATCTCTAACCATATCCCAAACGGGAGCAATAACCCTGTTCATTTGAGAATATCTCTCGGCTTGCTGCTTACTTACACCTAACCTCTCGGCTATTTCTGCAACAATACTACCTTCAAAGTTAGTAGATTTTAAATATTCCTCATGCATCTTATAACGCTTACAAAACAACAGCGGGTCTTTTGCAGTATCTCTTTGACTATTTGCCATCAACACATAATTATGTACTTCTTCCTCGCTGTCAAAAGACTTAACTATGCTAGGAAAAAATTCAATGCCTTTATTCCTACCAGCAACTCTACGTCTATGACCGCTAACAATCATAAATTTTCCTTCGGGTTGTCCAAAACCTGTAACTTCTATTGGGTCTGTAAACCCCAACTTTTCAATGCTATATTCCAAATCATGCGTGTTGCTCAAATCTTCATTATTTTTCGGATAATCTACCAAGTCCCTATCCGCAATATTTTTCAAAACAACAACATTTGCTTTTTCAGCACTTGTGCGACCAACCTTTTCAAAGGTTGATGCACTCTTTGCTTTTGCAAATTTATCTGCTTTGGACATCTAAAATCCCGCCTTTCGCATTGTTTTCTATCGTTCCTTTGCTCCTAGTTTCCTCATACTATCCGCCAAATCTACCTTTGGAGTGCTGTACACATGTTTTGGCGGTAATTCGTTTCTTATATCTGTTAGTGATTTTGCATTTTCAGAAGTATGCTTTGCGGATAACTCTATATCCAAATTCGGCTCTTCGATGCCTTGAAGTGTTGCGGCTGAAGTTTGTAGGTCTTTGTAAAGACTATAATTCTCGCCAATATCGGTTATATCAATGCCATTGACTTCAATACATTTATGAAGCCACGGCATTTGGTGGGCTAGTCTGTCAATCATTCGGAGGACAGAAAGGTGTGCAACAGCTTCTTTTGAAGCATAAACAGAACCCTGTCTATGCTCCCAGCCTTCTTTCTTAAAGAACCTCCTAATGTCTTTATAAGCGTTTTTGTGACGGTCTTTGCTTTCGCTTGATTTTGGATTCGGGTAGTGCTTTTTTAGTAAATCCTGCTTCAAATCAAAAGAAATCTGTTTACGACTTTCAACATCTAAACTACGACCCATGGCAGCTCTCCTCGGGCAATTTCTTTCCTTAATTGACCTAAAACATCTTCCCAACCTTTGCGCTCATCTGTGGTAAAGTACCATGAAGAAACAATGTCAATAAACCATTCGGAACGACTAAACACCCTCATCATACCAAGCATATTAGAATAGTCATCTACATGACCTACTCCAGCGAACGTCAAAATTTCGTTATCTGATACACATTGAAGCCCAGTTTTGTTAAATTCTTCTTTAACGGTTTTATATACATTTGACATTATATAGCCACGCCCTGCCACCGCTTCTTTATCAAAAGTAAATTCCATTTTCATCATAACTTTTCCTCCTAGCGAAGAAGATTTTATTGTGTATCTGCCAAATCCTGAACTGACTGCTTGACATATAACCCCTCACCGTGAGGGTTTATATACATGATTCTTTTAAAAACCTCATTTCATGCCCTTTCCTTTCTAACTAACACGCTTTTTTATTTCCTCAACCAACTGCTCATAAGCAGCACGACTCTTTGAACTCTCCTTATAGTAACTAATAGGACGACCATACATAACAGCTTCTCTTACATCTGCTGCTAATGGGATTTGAATATCTATAAAAGTATCGAATTCCATTAGCTGTTCTCTGATAAAGCGGTCTACGGCACAATTAGCCATGTATCTAGCTAGATATACTCCCAAAGTACGCAAGTGAGGGTTTAAACCCCTAGCTTTTTCTACGGTTTCCACTATATCGCCATAGCCACTTACTGAAAACATGTCGGAGGAAAACGGCACAATTAAATAGTCAGCCACATGACCGAAGCAAATGTAATTTAACATTCTATTGCTTGGGGGCATGTCTATTAAAACCCAATCATAACCTACTTCCTCTACAAAGCTATTAAGCCTTTCTCCAAACCGTGCGCCGTCAACCTTCAACAACTCTTCCTCGTTCTCTAAACGAATATCGCTCGCCACACAATCTACACCGAAGTAGCGAGGGTTTCTGTGTCCAATCGGTGTAAAAAGAGCCTGTCCTGTTGCTTGCTCAAAGAACGCACCTTGCATTACATCAAAAACGGTCTTTTCGGGCATCTCGGAGTTCATTAAAAGTGTGTCCGTGGTGTTGCGTTGCTTATCAAAATCCAAAACCAATACCCTATCCCCCGAATTAGCCAAAACACCAGCTATATGAAACATAGATGTGGTTTTTCCGCAACCACCTTTGCCGTTGATGAAAGCTATTTTTTTTGCCATTATAATATCCTCCTAATCTACCCTAATGGGAGAATTTTTCAACAGCCATAACGATTAGGTTAGTTTTGCTCATGCCGTATTTTTTGGCTTTGTTGCTTAGCATTTCATGCTCCTCTTCGGAAATTTTGATGTGGACACTTCTTCCCCTAACCGTTTCGGGGGTTTTATCTTCCCACCTCTGCTTTGCACGAGCAATACCGCCTTTTCGTGATTCTTCCTGTGTAAACATCCTCATAAAATCATCTCCTTGTACAAGTTACATAACTATACATAACCATATATAAAAATATATATAATTATACACCATAGCCCTGTTATTGTACAGACCATTAAAAAATAATTTTTAATTGCAGTAAAGCACAGGAGTTGAATTGTTAAGCTATATTAAACAATATTGTACAATATAGCCTAATTTTAATCAAGTCTTTTTCGTCATTTGTAACACAACTGTAATAATGGAACATTTTTCTCGAACAAAACATTCACCGCCATGGCTATCTCCTGCGCCTTCGACTGCCTACTTCACGGCGCAACTCTTTTAGAGCTTCCATCATTTCTTCATGTCGCTTTTGAGCTTTTTCTTCATTTTGTTGCCGTTGCTGCTGCGCTTGTTCTATGTTTTTTTGTGCCAGCTCTCTATCTAATTGCCTTTGTTTTAAATCTTCTTTGTATCTTATGTCAGAAATAAAACAATTGGCAAAGGTAATCAAAAGCACAACAAAACCAAAAAAGTACATAATAACCTCCCTTGCAGCTTCATCTTCAAATCCACGAGAAAAAAGTAACACAAATATGAAAACAGTAGCTGTCAATCCTGCGGACTTAAGTATAGCTTCAATGACGCTTGGTTTTTTATCTTTTTTCATAGCAATACCTCCAAAAATATGTAATGCCATGATTTTAATACAAAATCTGTCAAAATGCAATGCTGTTGGTGTGCTGGCAGCTTAACACAAATATGTTTTATTAAGGTTGCTACACTCCTCTATCGCCACAATTCTCTATTGTGATAATATTTATCTTTTCTGTATTTGTTCATTTATCGAAGGAATCATACAAACCAAGTGAACCAATGCAGATTGTTGTTTGCTGTTTAAGTTGTTTTCAAGTATGCTCCAATCTTTCGTTTCTTGGGCTTGGTCATACCAAGTTTTTTCAGGTGGTTTTGGCGGATTGTTTATTTTCATATTTGCTCATCCTTCCAATTACTCGACCGCCCCTAAAACGGCAAATCCTCATCTTCACCATTGCCATAGAAATTACTTTCTCCATCAAAATCTTCATGCTCATCTACATCCGAACTTTTAACGGACGACAAGCTAAATTCTGATATAACAACAATATAATTAATAAATTTCTTGCCATCTTTACCAAAATAAACATCCTGCTCAATCCAACCATTGTCAATATCAATCATTTGGAAAGAGCCAAAACCTCTAGCTGCTTCAAAAGCATCTCCGACAAAACGAGCCGACCATTTGGAATATGCCCTCTCTGCGACTGGATTACCGTGTTCATCAAGAATCACTTCGCCCGTATCTTTGTTGGTCTTACTTTTGCCCGTCTTTTTTGATGTCGTCAAATCTGCAAAAATCACCTTTTCAGAATAAGCTAACTTCAAAGTAGGGTTTTTCACGACCACAAACTTACTATTTTCGCTTCCGATGTTTAAACTCATTTTTACATTCTCCTTCAAACTTTTTAATGACTAACAATTTACGGTTCAACCTGCGCTACCTATCCTCCCTAATGCCACCAATACGTCCCAAAGGTTTTTCATCTGCAATATTAGAAATGTCGGGAGTGTTCTTTGTTGGGATGCTGTTTTTAATATCCTCCAAAGTCTGTCTACTATCCACATTATAGGTTATGTAAGTGATGTCATCCTCGTAACGATTATGGTAGGTAGAGCAATTAAGAGCTTCTTCCCGCTCGCAAGTGCGCCATGGGTGATTATTTGCTTTGCTTAATGCAATATAATCATCACGTGCTTTTGCAGTTTTAAAACCTGCCGCAACTGGTAGACTTTCATGTCTTGCAAAGAATTTGATTTCATTATTGCTCCCGCCCTCTAATTCTGTCGATGATTCGCCGTAAAGACGCTGCAGAAGTTCGTCTGCTTCGTGGATTTTGGCAGGAGCTTCATTTGCTATGCGCTCAATCCCTGCGTTAAGTTCTTCCGAATTTAACAATTCCGAGGGAGTGTGATTCCTTAAATCAGCACCTTTCTGGCTTTTTGTAGCTTCTTGCAACCCATCTTTATTCATTTTAATCCTCTCCTCTCGCACTATTTAACTTTTTCATACTGTACATTACAATACTTAACACCGTTTGAAATTCTCTCTTTAAAACTAAACTTACCGCTTTCCTTTGCGTTGGTATTCTTGTTTTTGGTAGAAATCGTGGTATAACCTTTTTCAACCATCTTTAGCACCTCTGCATCCGTGGCGTTTCTGCCCAGTCGTATTTGAAAAACTGTGTTATCGGTACTGATGGAAAAACCACATTTTTCAGAGCAATAATAACTGATTCTCTCAATCTTTCCTTTTTCATCTTTTTTAGCAAAGCGATAAATTTCGCCGCTGCACCAATGACATTTTCCAAAGACCTCCCGCACTTTTTCAAATGCACTGTCGGGGCTGCTTGCTTTTATCTCTGATGTCTTTTGCCTTATAAATTCTATAAAAGTCTGCATAAAGTCGTCTTCCGTAGCTTTTCCTTCAGCTATTAATGCAATTTTATTTTCCCAGTCCGCTGTCATTTGCGGACTATACAGCTCTGGTGGCAAAACCTTTATTATTGCAATGCCCTTTGATGTAGGTTGAATAAATTTTGTCTTTGTTTTTGACACGGTTTCTACATACCCTTTTTCAAAGAGTTTCTTAATAATTTCTGCTCTCGTAGCTTGTGTTCCGATACCCTTACCTTTTAAAATCTTACCACCTTCAACATTAGCACCAGCATTTTCCATGGCAGTTAAAAGACTGGCTTCTGTATGTAACTTTGGCGGAGTGGTTTTTTTGGATAAAACATTACAGCTATCCACATGTACAACTTGTCCTTTTTTAAGCAAGGGAAAAGTTTGCTCCATGTTGCCTTCTTCGCTATCTTCTTCATTGTCTTTACCGAAGAGTTGTCTTTGAACGGCTCTCCATCCTTCGTCCAGCGGTCTGTTGCCACTGGCAGCAAAAACATATCCATTCGTAAACAATATTTTAATGCTGGTATGTTCGTATGTATAAGGCTTTGACAAAGACACAAGCACCCTAGCTAAAACCAAATCCAAAATATTTTTGAGTATTTCGGAAGTAATTCCATTTTTGCGTTCGTCTTCACGAGGTTCGAGTTTTGAAAAATCAAAACCTTTGATGCGCTCCGTAGGGATTATAGCGTGATGGTCGGTAACTTTACTGTCATCAATTATCCTTTTGTCTATATTTAAGCCGCCCTTATGATAAAGGTGTTGCACTGTTAGGTCATACTTCTCTATGCTTCCTATGGATTTGACAATTTCGGGTAAAAGTCCCTCCCAATCAGCAGTTAAAAACCTACTATCTGTTCTAGGGTAGCTTAATACTTTGTGGGTTTCATAAAGAGATTGTGCAGCGGACAAAGTTTGAGCCGCCGAATATCCATATTTTTTGTTTGCATCTCGCTGCAATTCTGTAATGTCGTACAGTTGGGGTCTATTTGTGGCTTTCTTTTGGATGTCAATATCTCTAACCGCACCTTTTTGTAGATGGTGGACTTCTGATGCGGTTTTATCTAACAACGACCTATCAAGCACTCGTCCTTCGCTGTCTTTTGAATCGCTTTCAAAGTGTCCATTTTCATCTCGTAACCAACTTACATTAAAACCTTCTTTCAATTTAGCTTCCATAGTATAGTAATCTGTGATTTTAAAGTTTTGTACATCCAAGTAACGCTTAACAATGAAATATAGTGTAGGAGATTGAACACGTCCTACATCAATATTGCTTCCGTGTTTTAAAGTCTGCGCCCTAGAAATACTCATTCCCAATATCCAGTCAGCTTTTTTCTTACAAAACTCACCTTTTATAATGTTTTCAAAGTCTTCTACGGGGCGAAGATTATCCATGGCATGTTTTATGGCTTCATCTGTCATAGATGTAGCGCAAAAACGCTTGACGGGCTTTTTGTTTTCTGCTTTCTCCCTAATGAACCATTGTAAAATGTGTCCCTCTGCCCCCATGTCCCCGCAGTCAATAATATAATCTACATCCGCACGGTGCATTAAACTTTTAATTATTTCAAATTGTTTTGATGTTGATTCAATAACTTTTAATATGAATTTTTCGGGAATTAACGGCAACTCATCCATTGCTTTCTGTCTTTTATCTCCATACATTTCACTTTGCGGAACAAATCCATAATCCAAAGGCTCACCAAAACCAACCAAATGACCTATTGCCCAAGTTACCAAATATCTATTGCCTTCAAAATAACCCTCTTTCTTATTTCTTGCACCTATTACCCTAGCTATATCTCTCGCTACACTGGGCTTTTCAGTAATGCACAGAGCATATCCCAAAATACAACCTCCTCCAACTCCCTCACCGTGAGGGAATATTATCACGTAGTTTGACACCCTCACGGTGAGGGCATTAGTTATCTGCTGCCCGACTTTCTTTTGTCAAAGTTGGAAACAAGCAATTTTATAACAGTATTTTTGTCTAAACCGCACCTTATTGAAGTGCTAACTATGTCGCCAAGTCTTTTGTTTAAGAGTGAAAAATGGTAGTCGTAAAGCATCTGCCTAGCTTGAGGCTTTATAATACGACCATTTTTACCCCTTATCTTTTCTATAATACCCTCATCTTCCATTACCTTTAAAACTTTGAGAGCAGTTACTTCACTAACCTCATAAATTCTCACTATGTCATCTTTTGAAGGGGCTTTGCCCCCTTCTCTGTAATATCCAGAAACTATCCTTAACTCTATGTCTTCCTTTGCGATTCTCCAAAGGACATCTAGCCTAGTTCTCCAAATAGCCAAATCGGCAGGCTCTTTACGCTTTTTAATTAATTCTCTCATTTCTCTGTCTTCATTACTCATATTGCTTTTAAATGACATTCCATTCCCACACCTTTCTATTGTTCTTATTATTCTTGCACTGGCAGCTTGAGTACTTCTTCCAACTCCTTTCCTTGTGATAACAACGCCATAACACCGTCAAAATCCCATCCCATTTTATTCAAGGATGCTGATAACTGGGCAAGTTTGTGACTATCATTCATTAGATAAAGCTCTTTTAATTTCTGCTTCGAAGCATTGATTTTCGCTTTTATAGCAACTTCTTGCGTTTCAAATTTTTCTAGCTTACTTTTTTCGGCTTGAATTTCCTTTTCAAAGTCAAATTTTTTCGTATTGTCTTTGCTCATGTCTGCTCCATCCTCCCGCTTATAATATAGTTATTGCTTTGTTCATTGCAATTCAGCACATTCAAGAGCTGTATGACTTTCGTTTTCCCTCACCGTGAGGGAAAATTAATCTTGTGTTGCCCTTCGACTTGCCATACATTACCCTACAAGGTGCATCAATTCTGGCGGAATTAGGTCTATCTCTAATTCTTCCTCCAGTACCTCCAAAGTTGCTATAAACACCTCCAAAGCTGTTTCATATTGACTTATAGCATACTCTATTGCACTTATTACCTCTTCTCTGTCTTCGTCATCCAAGTCGTCAAATATACTAATGTCTATTGCTAGTAATGCCTCCAGAGGGTCTATTATGAGAATACGAGCCAAACGATATAGCCCGACAAATTCTGCCAATATATTATGTATGTCCCTCATGCTACATGGTGAATCTTGATTATCGGCACAATATGGCGAACACCCTTCACACTCAAAATGCTCTTCCCAACCTTCGTAATGTTCATTGCAGTAATAGTAGTCATAATCGTCTATATCATCATCCCAAAACAAATGTCCTTCACAGGATGCTGAATGGTATATTGTCCAAGTATGACCACAGTAATGAGGGAGAAAATAATGCCTTCCCTCTCCAAGACCAAGCCATCCGAAACTTTGGTCGCAAAACTCCCTTATTTCTTCGCTCTCTACTCTCATAGTAGCTAAAAACACAGATGCTAAAACTGCTTGATGTTGCGCAATAGTACCGCTCAATTCGTGATTAGTAAGCATGAATGTAGAGAAGATAGGGAATACCATGTATGTCCATTGCTCATCATTCATAAAGAAATTTTCCAAATTTGCAATCGAAACTTCTGAAGTGAAGCTGGTTTGTCCTAAATCAGTAAACAACCGTACAACGTCATTTGACGAAAGAGCTTCATTGATAGACGTAGCCATTTCAGACAACCACGTTTGACGAAATGCAGGAACGCCAAGGTCAGTGTCAGAAGCAAACTCGAGTAGGTCTATTTCATCTATTTCTTGCCCATCATCATCCACTACCGAAGACGAACGACCAAATATTGCACCTATTGCCTGTATCGGAACACTTATTAATTGAAATAAGATAACAACAAGTATTCCGCCTAATATAAGGGGTGCTGCTATTTTTGTGATTGCACTTAATGCAAGATTAGTTATAGAAAATCCAGCCCTAGCTAATGCTCCTCCTGCTCTTCTTGTGGTTCGTCTAGCGGTTCTTGCTGCAGAAACCCTAGCCCTTGCCCTCCTAACGCTGTTCCAAACAGGACGAGAACTTGCAGTCCTTTTTGCCCCTCTTGTTGCGATATTTCGATGTGTGGCTGTTTTAATTGAGGTAGACGTACCTTTAATAATGCGAACTGATGTTTTGACTGCCTTTATCGTTCCCTTAACAGTAGCTAGTCCTATCTGTGCGGTTTTATGAGCTGTGCGTCCTCCATACTTTGCAATTACAAGAGCGTTATATGTACCTTGGATAGCCATGTCATTACTAGCTAATCTTCGTGTAATAGCAATAGAAGCATTTAATGAAGTTTTACCAGCAGTTGGTATCCCTCTTTTTATAGTCCATGCGGCACTTTTTACGGTAACATTTTGCAGTGTTTCCCCAACCTTGGGCAGCCCTTTGTAGTACGCTGTCGAAACCAAATTTCTAGCTGCTAACGCAGTGCTTCGGGCTAACATTGCTGGTGTTATAGTTCCTTGGCTCAAGCCACGAACAACATTGTATGTTCTGACGGTCGCTCTCTTTGTGATGCGCCCTGTTGACACAACTACCGTCTTTATTCTAGTGGTTGCATGTTGCACTTTCTTAACGCCACGGATTATTTTTTTAGATATTCTCGTTTCATTTAGCTTTGTGCGCATAGCTTGAGAATAAAGAACATTTCCCGTAGATAAGCGGCTCAAATATCCTTGTGCAATCTTGGCAGATGCTTCTTTGACTGGTACAGAGTCAATCATTTTCATGCGTTCTGCTCGTTTTAAGAACTTTGGCGACAGATGATTAGACCCTATAACAACCCTTTGCGCACCCTTGAAAACAATCGTATTAGCTACGGTTATAGTAGCCAAAGTTCCTGTTTTGGCTACTTCTATTCCAGCACTGCCCAGCTTATAAACTGCCTTTATCCGCTTTGGTGCTTTAAAAACTGCTTCAGATGTACCTGATACAGATTGTGTTCCCAAATCGTCATGCTTCGCCAAAGCGTTTTTGATTTGTAACCTAGCTTCTCTGCCGAACCTTACTTTTTTAAGCCTAATATTATTTTTCGGCTTATCACCAGCAATAGTTTTAATGCGAGAAGGAGGGTTCATATTTGGTTTATCTATTTGATTTGACAACACGCCACCTCCTTATCAGCCACCTCAACATGATGTGATTCATCTCTTGCTTATCTTCCTCTACACACCCTCACGGTGAGGGTGTTGTCAAATTGATAACAAAATCTCATGCTCTCTCAACTCCACAACCCCTTTCACAATCCCTCTTCTTTCAACCAGTTTAAATCAAAAACCACTCTACAGCCTTCATTGTGTAAAAAATCAAGAAGTCCAACAAACTCTTCCATGCTAAAACTTTCCTTATCATCTTTCCTATACAATAAATGAATAAAGCCTATTTTAGCCATTCCTGCTTTACGCTTTTTTTCATCTAAACATATACAAATGACCAAGTCGTGTCCGGGATTTCCGCTTATGAATCCGACAAACTTTAAGTGTTCCATGCCTTCAAGTTCCATGCCTTCAAGCATTTCTGTATATCTTTCTTTGAAATCTAGTAGATTTTTCACAACCTCATCATCTCCATTTTCACAACCTCATCATTAATCATATATCGCCTTGCTTGCTGTGGTGCTACCTAGCGGAACTAAATATTACTGACATTTAGTTAGTGCTTTAATAAACATTTTCATATCTTCTCTTTGTTCTTTGCGGTCTTGTCGCATATTTTCGAGAATTTGTTCAAAAATTAATATCAATCGTTCGCTGTCCTCCCTTTGTCTGGCTGTAGATTGCTCACGTTCCAATCTTGCTTGTTCATCTTTTTCTAGGGCATCAAGCCTAGCTTGCCGATTGCTGCTAATAGCCCATATGAGGGTGGCTGCTACTATAACCGAATTTATTGTATAAATAATTAGCATGAAAATATCCTCGCTTTCCATCTCTATCAATCGAGCGTTAGACCCTAAAAGTGGTAGCGAAATGTCTATTAGACCAAGGATAAAAGAAATAGCGTTTAAAAATCCTAAAAGTCCAAAAGTAATTATAAATATGTACCACCACTTAAAGCCTTTCCGATTGTTCGTTTGATTTGTTTCTATTTTTCTCATAGCAATACCTCCAAAAATGTAATGCTATGATTTTATTACAGCTTCTACTAAAATACAATTACTGGCGTTTTTCGCTTATTATATTGTCAATCTTCTCTTGAATCTCCTCCAAAGAAATACCTTCGCCAAACTTGGTTGTCATTATATCGTAGAGATAGCTATCTTCTGGAGTCCTGTTCACAAACGGTACAACTACTTTTTCAGCAAAAATCAAACCGCTGCCCGCTTCAGCTCCCGAAACAAAATTGAATTGTGATTCTGATATATTTAACATACCAGCCAAAATTTTTAAATCTTCTGAGTTTTGGTTTAGCATCATTATAAAATCACTATTACCAATCATGCCTCTAGCTTGTTCTGAATTTAACAAATCTTCAATATTTTGGGTTACTCCTGTAATACAAAGTCCATACTTCCTACCTCTTTTATAAAGTTGTTTCAAGAAGTTAGCGGAGTAGTATGACTGGAACATAACGTGTATTTCATCGCAGTATGTGTATGTTCTATTGCCTTTATTTTTGTTTTCAATCATTCTATTCCAAATGAAGTCAAACACAATGGTTAAGGCTACTTGCTGCAGCTGCTCTCCTAAATCTCTCACATTAAACACCATTAATCGGTTGTTTACGTTTATGTTGGTCTTATGACTAAAAATATTCATGCTACCTCGAGTATAAAATTCTACACCCTCTGCAACTAGCCTACCTTCTTCACTGCTTGTTTTTTCTTTGTCGAGTTCATCCTGCAAATCTTTGAGTGTAGGAAGAAATCGTGGGTCAAAGTTATTGTCCAAATAGCTTTGATAGCAACGTCTAACGCATCTGTCTACAAGGGTCTTTTGCACAGGGGTAATGCTTGTGCTATCTCCCGAACCACCCACAGAAATCATGCGCTCTACAATCGACAATATGTACTCTGACTTCTTTTTTAATGCTTTATCTTTTTTGACTTCTATGGAAAGACTTGCGGCGTTGTCGTCCTCATCCAAGCCATAATCCTCTAGCATCTCCATAGGATTAATGTGGTGCTGACTATCCGCACTTATCTTTATTACTTCCCCTCCAAGAATCCTTGCAAAATCTCCGTATTCATTTTCGGGGTCGATTATTAGTACAGATGTTTCGCTGTTATTCAGCAGAACATTTATAATTTCGCTTTTAGCAGCGAAAGATTTGCCAGAGCCTGATGACCCCAGTAAAAATCCCGAAGGAGTTTTCATTGCTGTTCTGTTAATCACTATTACGTTATTACTAATCTGATTTAAGCCATAGTAAAATCCGCCACGTTGAAATAGCTCTTGATTGCTAAACGGCATAAACACACTTGCGCTCTCCGTGGTCAAAGCCCTGTTTACCTGTATATCTTTTGGAGGATAGCCAAAAGGCAAAGTAATTTTAAAGCCTTCTTCCTGCTGGGAAGTTAGGGTTTGTAATTGCGCCGTGTATTTTCTCGCTTTACTTTCTAAAACTTTACAATGCTCGTTTAGTTCATCAAGGGTTGTTCCATGCACCATAAACGTAAAAGTAATAAGGAAAAGTTTTTGATTCTTGTTTAGCATGTCATCATAAAGCTCCAAAGCCTGTGCATGTGCATCCTTTATACTGTGCTGTATGGTTTCGGGATTATACCCAGCCTTTACAGCCTTTTTTTCAGCGTCTATTTTATTGGCTTCTATGCCAGTAAGCTGTCTTCTCACTATCTTAAATGCTTTATCTTGTGCGAGCGGCTGTATAGATATTGATGTAGTTACAGCAAAGTCGTTACTGCACATTTCAGATAAAAATTCATCAGACAGGCTAGCTGGGAGATTATTTAAAAACATTACTCTGTAATAATCATCCTCAATCTTCAAATGCTTCTTTTGAAACTCAAAGTAAGCAGGGGCTATATAATCTTTACTGCTTATTCCCTGTTTTTTAATAAACTCATAGTCAATCTTAAAATCTCCCTCTCTCCCACGTCTAAATTTATCATGGTAGTAGGATAATCTTTCTGTGGTAGTTAAGACTTCACCATCCGAACCAATTTTCCGCAGATTATCCAAAACTTCTGCATCTATCTTATGGAAGCGAAGTATGGCATCTATGGGTGAATTAGCGTCAATAGTAACTAAAACAAATTTTTCGGTTTGGATGTCGTTTTTACCAGCCGCCAGCTGGCGGCGCAAGATATTATTGTATTCTTTTCTATGTCCGTCAAAGTCATCACCAGTTAAAGAGTATAGCAGTTTTTTCTCTTGCTCATCTTTTGACACAAACCTATTATCAATTACAACTTGAACACGCACATCTTCAGAGAAGTAATTATAAAACTCACCAAGCCTTACAAAAATATCTTCTTTTTTATCTTGCTTACTCGTTTTGTAATTAATGTCTTTGATAGCATACATTTTGTTATATTTGTTGGGTGTAGCTTCAAAAAGACCCTCTGCATAATCGGCAATGAAAGGTATTGTTTGCTGTGTTGACTTTGGTATAGTCGTTTTAGCAATCCTACGCTTTTTCATTTTTTGTGAGCGTTGCACCAAAGCCCTCTTTTTTGCATTTAATTCTTTTTTTCGGGCATTGCTCTGTTGGTTTCTGCCTTTTTTTAAGGTAGCAAGTTCCTTTTTTGAAAGTATGTAGTTAGGGTTTTGCGACATCTTCATTTCTATATCTTCAACTTTATTTTGCAAAGTATTTTTTACGACCTTTCCAACCCCAACTTCATCAACTGTTTTTTTACTAAATATTTTCAAGGTCTTCCTCCCCCTTCCTGCCCTTTTGTATGCTTTTTAAATCCAAATACTTTACAGTTATTAGTTCTTGACTGCTTACATCAAAGCCCAATTCCCCTCTTTGGACAGCTTCTTCCATTAAAACTGTCTTTTCTAAACTTGCTTGATATTGTGCTTTTTTATGTTTATGATTGCCCAAAACACTTTTGGGCATTTTTGATTTTTCATATTCCTTTTGCCATCCCAAAAAATGATTTTCAGATTTATAGTATCGTTTGAAAGGCATTATGAACTGCTGCTTTAAAACCACAATTACGAGTTTTTCAAGGTGCATCCCGTTATATTTAAAAAACCCTATCCCGCCAAGTGGCATAGCAACCAAGATTATCAACCAACCTAAAATATTACTAGGAATATAATGTCTTCCAAACCAATACAAAGGCACACATACGCCCAAAGCAATTATCACAGATATTATCTGACGAACAGTTAAGCCAAAAGCAATCTTTTCTTTGTATTTCCTTATTTCCTGCGGTATTCTAATTATAATCATGCACATTTCCTCCAATAAACACCCTCACGGTGAGGGTAGATTCTATTCATCTTACGCAGCATCCATAATACTCTTTGCCCATGTTCCTGCTTTTGTTACGGACATTACCAGCACTATTGAACCCATAACCATGGTTAGAGCCAAAGCCATAACGTCGGCAGTAGCATTTGCGCCTGACCCTTGCATAGCGGAGTTAGCAGCAGTATCTATCATGGTGGACATTATTAATCCAAAAATATTCAAACACAAAATCATCATAACACCTTGAAGACATACAGCCGCAAACAGCCTTATGAACTTCAAGCTAATCCTGCTAAACCCTGTCCCATCTCCATTGCCTAGCGGAAAGAAAGAAGCTGGTAATGGACTAATAGCCACAAGTATGTAAATTTCAAATATCCTCCCAATAGCCACTATCTGTATCATTATTCCTGCAATCCATATGGCAAGAGCCAGTATAAGCGAAGAAGCAAGGAGTGCGAGTGATGCACCAAGACCCGATACATTATTAATTAGCGTCATTAGATTAGTTATTGTTTGAAGTGAAAACCCTGCTGTATTTATCCCAATAGCATTGACCCAAGCAGCAGCTTGTGCATAAATAGCTTGCATCAACAAAGGAAGGAAATCTATAAAAACCACAGCCAAAACTATCTTTGTCGCCATTCTTACCATATGTTCTACTTTAATCATGTCAGCTTTTTGCGCCATCTGTGCCAACTCTATCAGCAGACATATCCCAATAATTGTGTACGCAAAAGGTCGCAATACCACATGTATTCCATTGACAAACACATCAAAAGACAGTCCAAGTCCCGATAGTATCTCCATTGCATTTTCTATTGCATTATGAAAACCACTTATTGCTCGCAAGAATATATTCATAACTGCATTTCTTATAGCAGAGCCCACTAAATCTTTCCCCCTCAATATTTCATCATTAGCTTTCAAGCAAATCCAATTATGTACTTTCAATCTCCCTCACCGTGAGGGTCTTTTATCACGAGTTATTTCCCTCACGGTGAGGGGATTTTAAAAGTGTAAGTATCTACATTACATAAATACTGCTGTCCTATGTAAACTCTATGGTTAGGAAGTACCAAAGAAATAACCAGCCAAAAATGACAACATCGCAACACCGCCGCCCGCAATCATTGTATTTGTACCTCTGCTTCTTGCTTCTGCGTCATCACTTCGCCATCCAGAAAAAAACATTACGCCACCTATAAAAAGAGTAACACCACCCATTCTAAAAACCCAAGTTCCCACAAAATCAGCAATCATATTCCACATGCTATCTACCGAGCCTGCCGCAGCAGCTAAAACTACTTCAACATTACTGCCAGCAAAAACCATTAATAATGCAAAAGCCGTAACAATCTGAAATGCTTGTCTAAACTTTCTTTTGTTTCTTTTTGACCTTTCTAACTCATACATACATACACCCCCTTTCGGTTTTGTTTTATTATTTAGCTTATCAAATATAAACTCCTCTTCAATTCTCCCTTAAAGCAATCACTCACCATCCCTAACACTAACCAAATACCTACGCACACCAACAACCATAACAGCAGCTACTGCAATAGAACCGATTAGCATCACATAAACATACAAAGCCAAACCACCAACACCAGTCCTAGACATAACATCCTGCTCTTGTTGTTCTGTTGTGTTGAATGGAAAGTAAGCAAGAGGTACATCATCATTAAACAACCACATCTCCTCTATGTCATCCCATTCCCACCTACCAAGCGGAACACCTTGCTCGTCTAACTCCCACCAGTAGGGATAGTCTTCTACAAGTTCATTGTTTGGGTCTTGTATTGATGGCGGTATGTTTGGACTTGCTTCTGTATTATCTCCGTTGTTTGTATAACTGTCGTTATCGTTGTCATTTTCTGCGTTGTTATCATTGTCGCTACCATTAGGCGTAGTAACATCCGCTGTCGGAGGTTCAGTATTAGGCTCTGTCGGGTATGGTGTAGTTGGGTCTGTTATTGGAGGTGTTGTAGGTTCTGTTGTACTTGGTGCAGTAGTAGGTGATGTGGTTTGTGGAGCGGTTGTTGGCGGAGTGATTATCGGTTCATCTGTATCTGGCTCGTCTGGCTCACTAGGTTGTGTTGTTGTGGGTGGAGTTGTAGTTGTTGCAGACGGTGGGTCTGTTGTGGGTTGGGTAGTGTTCGTTGATGTAGTAGGAGCAGTAGTCGTTGGCTCGGTTATGGTTGGTTCTTCTGTTGGTGGTTGTGTCGTTGGAGCAGTAGTAGGTGCAGTTGTTGTGGGTTCTGTCGTAGTTGGAGCGGTTGTAGTAGGTGCTTCTGTTGTAGGTTCTGTCGTCGTTGGGTCTGTCGGTTCTGGTATATACGGTTCATCAAACTGGTATCCAATATCAAAGTTGTTATAACCTTGTGTAAATGGATGCGTCCAATTTGTACCCAAAATGTTTTGGTAATAGATAGCATCATCAGCTGGATTACGATACAGAACGGCTGTAAATGCATAGTTATCTGCAAAGAAAGTATCTATGCCGACAGTTAGGTTTTCAAGCGAGCGAGCATTTATACCGCCGCCGTCTTGATTGGCAATGTTGTTTACTACAAAGCCGCTTTCTATATGTACAAAGCTGCCTGTTTCAGCGTGTATACCTCCGCCTGTATTAGCATGATTGTTGCTTATTTCACCGTCATACATTGTGAATGTGGAGTTTGTACCTCCAACAAAAATACCACCACCAAGATTAGTAGCTGTGTTGTTCATTATCGATGCGCTTTCACTCATAGTCATTACAGAGTTGTTAGAGGTCATCTGTACAGCTCCGCCAAGGATGGCTTGATTAGTGCTAATGGAGGAGCTGCCCGACATATTTAGTGTTCCGTTATTGAGAACGCCCCCACCATTACCACCGTTGCCCATTAGGACTATGCCGCCTTGTAGGTTGAGTGTGCCTTCTACATTGAAATGCCTTGCATTGTCAGGGGCAATTAGGATGTGCATGTTACCGTCTGTGTATAGTGTAATGCTGCTGCCAAGTGGTACATTGATTGTGTTTTCAAAAGTGAAGCCAGCCAAAATTTCAATTCGTAGTTCCATTCGGCTTGTTATGCTATTTGTTGAGTTGTTGCTTGTTGAGTTGTTTATGGTGGCTTGTAGTTCGTTGAAAGTGGATGCTTGGTTTAGTGAGAAGTTCTCATTTAGTGATAGGTTCTCATTTGGCGATAAGTCCTTATTTAATGATAAACCTTCAAATAATATTGCATCATCCGTAAGGTGAAGGTCAGCGTCGGATGGTTGGGCATTGTTTACATAGATGTCATTTAAAGAAGGCAATGCTTGGCTTCCTTCAGAAGATATAAAGGTGTTGCTTGTGGTTATTAGCAATGTCATCATCATTGCTGTGCAGAATCTTAATGTTTTGTTCATTTGTTTTTTCTCCTCTTTTAGGTTTATTTTTTGAGTTATAGCAAATGGCTATATGCTCGTCAAGGTATTAGGTACTGTGGACACAATCAAGCCCACTTTTTATTGCTTCGTCCTCAAAAATTGAATTGCCGTATAATTACAATAACGGCAAAAGGAACTGCAAAAAGAGATAATAACGCCGAAACTAGACTTATGATATGGCAAGTAATAGCTAGACGAAACAAAGTATTAATTTTTTTATCAGCTTTTGCTCTGTCTCCCTTTCTGTCTAAAAACTGACCTATCAGAAAAAGGACAACTGCTATTATCAAAGATATTAGAAAAATAGAGATAGCAATATCAATCATTGCAAGTCTTCCTCCTTAATTTTGGTCTTCGTCATCGTCATTGCCAGCCTTGTTTTTGAGTGAAGTAAAAATCTTTTTATCACCTCTTTCTTTCATCTTTATCCCTCCTTCCACTCTTACCAAAAAAATTAGGGAAGTGTTAATGAGCCGAAGATAATGAAATTGAGTGAATCAAGCATTGTAAAACCTCCTTTGTTATTCTTTTTCGATAGCGTTCATTAAAGCCATAAGTTCATTTCCGATTATTTCAATTTCAGGGAGCAATTCTTCATCATCATCCATCACCACATCCTCAATGCCCATCCCTGTTTCTGCATCTTCATTTAACTGTTCAATACCGCCCTTTCCATCTTGCTTTTCATTCGATTGTAAAGTATTTTGAGGTAGTTCCACCATCGACTGCTGCGCTGGTTCATCATAAACCGCAGTCAAAGGTTCATTTTCTTGCAACTCTGATGGGGTTTTTTCGTCATTGCTTACAATTACGTCTTTGGCTTCATCTCGTACCTTTTCTGCACTAGATTCTGCAGCCAAAGGTTCTGATGATGCAGTAATAGGCACATGATGATATGAGTACGCAGGATTAGCGTCTGATGTATATATGTAATTAGGGTGAGTGGTGTAGTCAAACTTTTTAGAGTAAAAAGGGTTGCGCCCTCCAACAACTAACAAACAGTCTTCTTTTGGTATCTTGCGGATTTCCGAAGGGTCTAACAACTCACGACCAATCACATCCCAGTTTTGTGATGAGCTACCTTTACCGCCCCTTGTACGTCCTGTCGTCTTTTTGTCAAAGGTGGCTTTACCAAGCAACTTTGACATATATTCCAAGGTGTCCATATGGGCAATACTCCCCAAGTACAAAAGAACATTGCAGTTATCTACTACGACACCCCACTCATCCTTGTACATGTTCTTTATCTGCTCCAAAGATTGCAGTATCGGCACGATACCAATACCAAAGGAGCGGGCATAAGCCAGTATTTTAACAAAATTCGGTATAGTGCAAGTGTTGGCAAACTCATCTAACAAAAACCTAACTGGTACAGGCAGCCTTTGACCTTTGTGCTTATATTTTTCCGTAGCACAATATTGAAGCTCTTGGAACATTTGAGTAAAAAGCATACCAGCAATGAAATTGAAGGTATTGTCGGTAGGTGGAACAACCACAAAGATTGCCATTTTTTCTTCTCCCAAAGTTTCTAGGTTCATTGTGTCTTGTGAGAATATCTTCTTAATGGATGAAGCTCTAAACGGTGCTAGACGAGCCACAGCTGATATAACAATAGATTTTGCAGTTTTGCCGCTCGCTTTGGAGCGAAACTCCCTGTATTGCTCTACTCCTATGTGGTCATCTCCAAACTTTTTAGCAAAGTCTTCCGCAAACCTATCTAATTTGCTATCCATCTCATCTTTCTCTTCTTCTATTTTCAGCCAACTAATTAATCCAAGTACAGAATTCATATTCCGCAAGTGCTTCGGTAATCCATCGGCTACAAAGAAGAATATAGCTTGCAAAAATAGTCTTTCAGCCTTACCCCAAAAAGGGTCGCCGCCGCCTTTTTGTTCTGCGCCATCCGTATTAACAATAATAGCTTCTATTAATGAAAGAACCCTTTCTTCGTAACCTTGTCGTTCGGGATGAATATATACAAAGGGGTTGTAACCATCTGACGCTGCCTTATTGTCAAGATTTAAGACTCTGATTTTATAGCCTTTCTTTAAAAGAAAATGTCCGCTTTTCTCTAGTATCTCGCCTTTGGGGTCAGTAACCACAAAAGAGGAATGGGCTTGTAGTATGTTAGGCATTAAAAAGCCCCTTGTTTTTCCGCTACCCGAACCACCCATAACAAGTATGTTGTTGTTCAACTTGTAGTTGAAAATACTTATGCGCTCTGTTGCAGTTAAGATTGCATCTGCATTTCTATATCGTTCTATCAACGCTTGCTTTCTTGATTTCCCGTTATAAAAATTGCGTAATTCTCTGCGATATTGCTTTGTTAGTTGCTTTTTATGTGCTATGGACACTATGTTTGGCAGTTGGTCACACTTGTCCAATAAATGTAAAGCCATATTTATCTCTCCTTACATTCCCTCACGGTGAGGGGGTTTTTTATGTAAATTACATACAAACTATTTTTATGGCCAAACTACGGCATAACCGTAGTGCAGCAAAAGTCCATTTATCGTCATGCTCTGTCGTAGTTGGGATATGTTGCCATTGTCAACCTCGACATTGGGTAGCTCCGTCCAAACATACCTTCGCAGTCTGTCAAATCTATCTCTATCATTGCCGATACTTTCAAGCCATACAGTTGAACCAACAGGAATTGTTCTTGCGACAAAATCACGGGCTTCAATAGCACCTATCTCCGCACCTTCTTCTACACCAAAGCGACCCATCTCTGGAGCATCAACTCCTATAAAGCGCACCCTTTCAATTTCTTCATTAGGCATTAGAACATCTATCGTATCGCCATCTATTATGCGGTGTACTTGAGCTTGCTCGAAATATAGCGTTGCTGTGGTTATGTCGTCCGCATCCCACTGCGCAAACCAAAAGCCGAAATAAATTGCCGCCGCAAGGAAAAACCCTACCATAAAAGCTACTTTGTTGGTTTTGCTTATTTTGCTTCGTTTTTTGATTGCTCTCATTTCTCTATGCCCTCCCTTTTCCTGCACCTTTTAGTTCCTTAATTGCATTTCTATATTCAACTTCTAATCTATAAGGCAACCATGCTTCCATCTTGGCATTTTCAATGAAATCCCTTGTTTCTCTATTAATCCTTTTAATCTCATTCTTTTTATGCTCTTTATTATTCCAAGGGCTACTTTTCAATCGTTCAAGTGCATCTGCTTTTCCCGTTGCTCCGATTTTTTCGCACTCCCTCATAATTTTTCTTTTAAGAAAAAACCTTGTAAGAAAAAATCTTGTCTTGTTAGCCTTTTTAATTTCTTCTTTTAAGATGTTTTCAGCGAACAAATCTTTAATATCTGCCTGACTGCTCCACTTTGCTGTACCATGCTCTTTTCCAGCTATGGTCTTTTTCTTTAATGATGTTATCTGAATAATCACAACGAAACATCCAAACGCAGATACGCCCACCCATAAAAGGCTGTTTTCATTCCACTCTATGGAAAGCGGGGATTCAAGCCTTAATTGAAAGGCTTCCATAAATGCGGATAATACCTCTGCTCCTTCAAAAATTTCTCCGCTATTTTGTATATCCATAAGAGCTGCCGCACCATGCAAAGCAAGAAAAATCACTAATAGAACTACAATCAAGCCGACAATCAAGCCTATTGCGCTTTTCTTTTTTGGTAACATTTAAACCCTCCCTTTGAAATTAAATCGCACAAATTTTTAGCATTATATACATACGATTATACCTTTTTTTTTTTTTTTTTTCAAGCCCTTTTCCCAAATTTTTTTAAATTTTTTTTTTTTGTTAAATTTTTACTAAATTTTTTCTT
>Ga0123352_10002215_pt1 | contig 26911 bp, 19 predicted proteins | sample TergutLab28metaG_FD_89700 | JGI IMG/M metagenome (GOLD analysis project Ga0123352, IMG submission 89700) | Labiotermes labralis P1 segment gut microbial communities from Petit-Saut dam, French Guiana - Lab288 P1 | ecosystem: Host-associated > Arthropoda: Insects > Digestive system > Gut ... | reverse complement strand
CTACTACATATAAACCCAAGCCACAGTAGCACACTGCTACACATAAACCCAAGCCACAGCAGCACACTGCTACACATAAACCCAAGCCACAGCAGCACACCGCTACACATAAACCCAAGCCACAGAAGCACACTGCTACACATAAACCCAAGCCACAATAACACACTACTACATATAAACCCAAGCCACAGCAGCACACTGCTACATATAAACCCAAGCCACAGCAGCATACTGCTACACATAAACCCAAGTCACAGCAGCACACTACTACACATAAACCCAAGCCACAATAGCACATTACTACATATAAACCCAAGCCACAGCAGCACACTGCTACACATAAACCCAAGCCACAGTAGCACACTGCTACACATAAACCCAAGCCACAGTAGCACACTGCTACACATAAACCCAAGCCACAGCAGCACACTGCTACACATAAACCCAAGCCACAATAGCACACTACTACATATAAACCCAAGCTACAGCAGCACACTGCTACACATAAACCCAAGCTACAGCAGCACACTCCTACACATAAACCCAAGCCACAGCAGCACACTGCTACATATAAACCCAAGCCACAGTAGCATACTACTACATATAAACCCAAGCCACAGCAGCACACTACTACATATAAACCCAAACCACAGCAGCACACTGCTACACATAAACCCAAGCCACAGCAGCACACTGCTACATATAAACCCAAGCCACAGCAGTACACTACTACATATAAACCCAAGTCACAGCAGCACACTGCTACACATAAACCCAAGTCACAGCAGCACACTGCTACACATAAACCCAAGTCATACCAGCACACTGCTACATATAAACCCAAGCCACAGCAGCACACTACTACATATAAACCCAAGCCACAGCAGCACACTACTACATACAAACCCAAGCCACAGCAGCACACTGCCACATATAAACCCAAGCCATCTATAGTCACTACTGCACATTCCAACCAGCAACTTAACACTAAAAACCACCTTCCCACTGACACACTGTCACGTCCTTAATCACGTCACTGTGAAAACCACACAAGCTTCATATACTGCTATTTCTTGTGCATGCTGTACCACCCACCCATCACAAGTACACAGTGCACATCACATATATGCAAACACATTCTTCAGTGTATAAAAAGTCTAGTGGCAAAGAAACTACACTTTGCCTAACCAATGGAGTTTAAATTAAACAAATTCTGATGACTCGCACAGCACACTGAACAGGGGGCCTGCTCATGCCATACTGCTTCTAAAGGGGCACATACTGTTTCGGTACAGGACATTGAAGGGGCATGGAGGTATTAAAAGTTTCACATCCTTCACTTGAATGTATAAGTAGAAAGCATTTTCGTAAGTCAGAATGCTCTTTAAAGTTACTGGTCCATATGACATGGTAAAGGTACAGGTAAAGTTGTCACTGTAACCTACTGCAAATAATTATACATTTGAATCTACAGTAAGTGGCAATAAAATATGAGTATAGGCAAATTTCTGCTCTCCTTAAAGTATAGCGTATTTTCCTAAATTGTTATTATATTTGTTGTATAATCAAGAAATATTTCTATTGAAATATAGCAAGCAGACTACTATGTGAAAATTCATCTAACATATTTTAGAAACTTACACAAATTTAATTCAATGCTCTGAAAAGTCACAACTCCCTACAGTTATGCCATTATGTCATTTTGAACATCAAATCAAAATGTCACTGACCAGCTTTAAGTCTAAAATTGAAAGGAAAAATGACGTTGTTCAGGCAGCCTGCGAGACTGTACTATGAATGTGTCCATTAGTCCACAACAAATCCTTCATAGAATGGCATAGAATTGAAAATAGGCTTCTGCACTAAAAGCCAGCAAATAACCACCTGAGCCATGGAATGACCCAGATCATGTTGACAGCGTAAGTCTCCAATGTGACGTCTCTCAGCGTCAGGAACATGGAATACACCAAGTAAGATATAGAGAGATAAGCTACTTTCGACAGCTAACACATTCACTGTAATACAAGCATTATGTCCTACAGCAGCACTCATTACAATGCAGGCACATTCTCTAAGTTCTTCACTACCCATATTTCAATTCATGCAAACCTTGTAATGCTCTAGAAACTTCTTAATTACCAGAAATATTTTGCTTCTTAGGTCACCATCAAACACAGTATTTTTTTATCTTCAAATTTTATTTGAAATTATAAATTGGACCACAGGTATGAAAAATTAATTGCACTGCCTCACATTTATCAATTACTTTCCTTGAAAAATATCAATAACAGAAGCCTGCATTTCATTTCTAAATGCAGTCAGTGTTGCAGACAGGGCAGTGGCTGTGACATTAACTGACACTGTATCAGCTGACCGACCGGTATTGCAGACAGTGCAGTGGCTGTGACATTAACTGACACTGTATCAGCTGATTGACCAGTATTGCAGACAGTGCAGTGGCTGTGACATTAACTGACACTGTATCAGCTGACCGACCGGTACTGCAGACAGGCAGTGGCTGTGACATTAACTGACACTGTATCAGCTGACCGATATTGACAATGTAGTATCTTACACTTTAAATGAATGCAACAATCTCACTTTCTGCAGGGACATTATTGTAACTCAAAACTCCCACTAGTCACTCCCAAATCTGCTTATGTAACTTATAAAAACCGGCAGAATGCTGACATTTAATGAATGATGAGTTTGAAAGCCAAAGGAAAACATACCAGCACCTTCTCTAAATACTAAGAGAACCTAACATCATCTGCTACACACTGAACCCAACTATGTGGACCCCAACTCAAAGGAAAATGGAACAGCAACAACTGCTGTACTGTCAGCCATCATGGGAAGTGGTACGAGTGTACAGTGGGCATGAGTTGTCAGATAAAATGTCCCTGTATATACACCACAAGAAGGGCACGATACCAATCCATCATCAAGATATAATCCTTTCTGAATCAACTTACTTTCTCGCTTTCTCTGCACTTCTGACTCACAGTTCATCTCCAATGAAAGACATCACTTCATCCAGAAAATTATCATTGCCTTAGTTATAAAGGTGATAAAATTTTGCTATGATGGATTAATGTTACAAATTCTTTATACACCACTTTATTTAGAAATCATTAACTAATGTTATTACCCACATTCATTTGCAAATTTACAGTGAACACACAGATGATTGAAAATACATAAGTGCACTACACAAAGAGTGCAAATAGAAGCGCTAACATTCTCAGTTCATCTCTGGTAAAAATAATACAATTCATGCTTTAATAACTTATTCCACTCTGTACCAGCACCATCTTATAAGTAACATGTCCTAGATATGAAACTGATTACAGTTTAGAATATAATAAACTTGCTCAAGTCAGTGGACTAAAAGCAATGTTAAATTACATCAAAGATGACTTGTGAAAATATTTTTGGGCCCAAAATATCATTGTAAAAATAACATAGTTCATAAGAAATCTTACCTGTGGTCCAACAAAATATTTTTTTTTCCAATGAACAACATGAATGAAAAATAGAATTCTCTGTATTCTTTTTTTACATTATCAGGATTTTTTACATCATTCTGTAAAAATTGGCAGTGATGTTTTCATTTACAAAACACCTCACACTTCCAACCCATGTTTAAAAATAAAATCAACTCTCTCCAATCCACATCGCATTGCTAATCTCATGCACACTATCAACAATACCAACAAATTACTGATGAGGAAGTTTAGTGTGTGGCTGCACAACTGTCAGCAGCTGTACCCAATGAACACAGTCGGTGAAGACTACAGTGTTCTGCGGTGTGCCAGTGTCACTGAGCAAGCAGTTCCTGATGTTTCGAAGGATCTACTCACCAAATTACAGCGCTACATTCTGCAAGACCTCAGCCTACGGCAGCACTGCTGTGACCTCCAATCTCATACAACACAATCTACATTTATCATATTATTTAATGACATCAAGCAAGTGCTGTCAGTACACTAAAATTAGGATAATGTTATGTCAGTAATGCTGAAATTGTCACAGTTTGCTTTCCTGTAAATAACCAGAACAAAAAAAATAAATTTCATATTTCATGCATTCAAGCAGCCACGATAGCTGAGGGAGCATCATGAAAAGGCTACAGGCTAAAGGCTTCAACTATGAGAATTTGTGGTTCAATTCCAGGCAGCGGAAAGAGGTTCGCTGCTTCTCCAAAGTGTTCAGAGTGGCTCTGGGGGACGCCCAGCACCCTATTCCAAAGATACCAGGGGGCCACAGCCACTCACCCCCCTCCCCACTGCTGAGTTTAAGAATAAGTGGAGCTGTCTTGCATCATCCATTCTCTCCCACATATCCTCCATCAAGGGAAATGGATATGCCTTTGTAGTTCCTGCTGCATTCAATAACCATTCTGTCCAATGCTAAGGATACTTCATACAGCAACAATCTTAAACATAAGCTTTTGACGTTACTAGGTAGGTTTGAAAGAAAATTTACAGTCACCATAATATAAAACAGAATGAAATGTGTATACATAACTCAGAGCTGTGTGTGTAGTGCAAACTGAAATGGGCTGCTCTCTTAGCAAAGTGGACAGCATTCACAGCAAGTCACAATGATACAGAAAAATATTATGGACGTGTTACATACACGGTGACTGCAAACTGGCGGACAATTTAAAGGATCCTCCTCCTATTACGGACTTGTACATGGACACAAATGAATTTAAGAAGGGTTACAATCGTACAACTGATATAGTATGGGGTGACACAGGTGATCTGATTGCAGACTCCCATACCATTTTGGCTAGGTGAAGGAACCATTTCTCTCAGCTATTGAATATACATGAGGTTAATGGCTACTGAAATGCTGCAAAGACACAAATCACCAGTGTTGACCAAATTCCAGCAGAACTGATTCAAGCAGAATATAGGAGAGTATGTTCTACGATACATAAACTTCAAATTACTTCCATTTGGAATAAGAAGGAATTGCCCAAGTAGTGAAAGACATCAATCATTTTACCTATTTACTTCCCTGATTTTTTTACTCTCTGAAACTCTGCATTTGAAAAACAGCAATATGGGAGCAACTCAGAAGTGACTATGTAAATACTTAATCTAAAACAAAGTTGTAATTTGAGAAACTTTAGTTACGGTAAGCCAATAACAATCAATTAAAAGTAATATAATATCTTTTACATAAAAAACGAACATAAAGATGTCATGTATCCAGTTCATTCTTAGATTGAGCACTACAGACAGACAGACAGACAGAAGACACAACTGTCATCACAGCCAGTCAGTTTACAGCTGACAAAGCACTTCTGTTTGCATACACTTGAAGTTACCTAATTATTACACACAGGATGTTAAGTAAAATACCTACTTACTTTCTGACCAGATATACAAGGAATTTCAAAGTGTGTTTATGTTTCACTAGTAGTGCTTAAATACTCACATTTGAATATTATACATAATTTAATACTCTGCCATATATGCTTGTGTTTGGACTCTGTTTCTATGTCACAGCATAATATGACAATCTGTCATGGCACTAAGATTTGTGAACGATTAATTAGTTGATCTTGCACTGCATGTCAGTATACAGTATTTCCTTCCCTAGCAGACAGTGTCAACATAACACAGTGCCAACATAACAGTGTAAGCATAACACAGTGTCAGCATAACACAGTGTCAACATAACACAGTGTCAGCATAACACAGTGTCAACATAACACAGTGTCAGCATAACACAGTATCAACATAAGTGTCAGCGTAACACAGTTTCAACATAACACAGTGTCAGCATAACACAGTGTCAGCATAACACATGATCTACAGATCTAAAACCAACAAATTTCATTTTATAAGACTTGCAGTTCTCAACACAATGTTGTTGAGGACTTCAGTCCTCTGCCATATGATGATGTGCCATTTCAGATTCCTGGAATTTCCATAGTTAACTTTGTTAATATCCACATCTGTTAAAAAGACTGCATTTCCAGGAAGTCAGACTGCAAATTACCAAGAAACATCTACAGTCACATTTGCAGCTACGCTTGTCATGTGTTTTCTCCCAGCTGTGTAATTATGCATGTCAATTTGCACCATTCCCTAAGTTGCTTTCCTTGCCCTGATTAATTTTGTACAATGCGGAAAGTGAACACACAGAACAACAGTCTTATATGAAAGTGGTGTTCAGGATTCCCTTGTACGATGACAAGTGGCACGATAATTTACCATCCGTAAGGCAATAAGCCGTGTCTAAAGGAAAAGACTTCTAACTGTCCCCGTACATGCCATGAAAGCATATCAGGGAATGAAGGTACATTCTGAATTCTGGCACTAGATAGGAGAAGTCAGCTTCACACCCTGGCCACTTTACCCCCTTAGAAACTAAGCTCAGCATCTGCTCAATAGGATACGGAGTGGATCCCAGCGTTGGCTTGATGCTTTGGAGAATCAATGACTCTCTCACCCATGTCAGGAATGAAATGCACTTCCTTAGTCATGTGGCTTGCAGCCTAGTCACTGTGGCTCCATAACACATTCCATTCATTGATATGTCAATATAACGTTCTACTGAATGAACTCTAGGACCAATTCTAATAGAGAATCCAATGCAACACCATTCAGCTGATAAGATTATGGCATTTCTAAAGCTCATGTGTGAAAAAATACTTTCAAACACGGCATGTGCAGGAAAAAATATTGTCTAATACATCATGTGCAGGAAAATATTGTCCAGTTAATCATGTGAAGGAAAATATTGTCTAACACAGCATGTGTAGGAAAATAATGTCTAACACAGCATGTGTATGAAAATATTGTCTAACACAGCATGTACAAGAAAATATTGTCTAACACAGCATGTGCAGGAAAATATTGTCTAACGTAGCATGTGCAGGAAAATATTGTCTAACATAGCATGTGCAGGAAAATATTGTCTAACACAGCTTGTGCAGGAAAATATTGTCTAACACAGTATGTGCAAGTAAATAACCACAAAGCAAAGGCAGAACAAAAAACAAACACCAATCACATGTAACTGACAGTCCATGGGTTGAGACATGCAGTGCTCTGGTGGCAGAGCCTATGCACTGGAATGTGACTAGAAACACTGCAACTTGTTCCTTCAGTCTCATTCAACAATGGAAACCACCTTCAATGTAAAATGTCTATTTCTTTCCAAGAATGTATGAAATACCAATAATAAAACAGCAATACACAACAGAGTGTCAACCTCACTTAATGAAAGACAGCATGACTGAGCTGAGAGTGATCTGCACAACAGACACAGAGTGAGAGAAGCTGACTTGCCAGGCAAGTGGAGACATCCTGGTTCACCAGCAACAATCACAAAATTTCAAAACACTGGCATTAAAATGGGCAATCACAAAATATTAAAAACTGAACATCACAGTGCAGGAACTCTACTGTACAATACTGTACTGCTCTGTACTCTAGTATTATAAACTGGATATAAACAAACGTAAACCTTCCAAACCCCATCCTTTATGCTAAAAAACTCCAGAGAATGAGAAAAGCCAATCAAATGCTTCCTAAATCAACAAAAGATTAAACGCTGCATATCCTAGTGCAGTAGCAGCAGATATGTGGGTGCAGCACAGCACATTCTGAGAACATGGCCAGCAAAGGTCAAAGAGCAAATCAGGATTAGATTAAATTTCCTGACATGAGCAGACTTATTCCAAACATAAAGAAAGTACTGTGCATGGCACCAATGGCACCATCCAGGACAGCTGCTGTAGAAGAAACACTTCTAATCAGCCTGCCTTGCTCACTCCACACATGGCTTCAGAGCTGAATATAACAGTGACAACCGTGATGCTGATGAAGAAATGCTGATGCATTTCCTGCCACTGATAGAGTGTATACTGTTTGGTAAGGGAAACTGTTAAGGATGTTCATGCACAAAGATATACTGCATACATAAAACCAAAATTTACATTTCTGAACACTCTGCATTATTTTCCTTCTTGGAAGGAATAAATTCATTAAGTCCACTGACCAAAGAGTGTATCTTTTTCAGACAGATTTATAGTGCTAGGAAAACATTTAAGATAAGTAAGAAAGACAAGTATTTATATTCTTCACATTTCAATATCTGAAAATATACAGTATTATACTGTACTAACAAATCCAAACTCATTGGCCTGAATGTTCACAGAAAGAAATGACAATTTCACCCAAATTCTGGGGCCATCAGGCACACAAATACAGTAAATGTACTAAATTAGTGAACTGTTCAATAGTAGGTTAACAGTCAGTATATCTACTAGGCCACAGGCTTGATGATCCACAGTTCAGTTCCTGGCAGTGGCAAATGATTTTCCTCACCTGAACAATGTCTGCAGCAGCTCTGAGGCACAACTGGCCACGTATTCAAAACGCACAGTGGACCATGTGGGGGGGTCTTTCCACTGAAGTAGAGCTGCCAAGGCATGAAGGTGACAACAGCAATGCCCATATTCACTTTTTCTTCTGACTGAACAATATATGTGTGCTACACTATTAGCTAAGGGTATTTGCAACAGGCTACATCTCAGCGACAAGCAGAAGTATGAGCACTCAACTCAGGTGCAGGATGATTAACAGAATATTCTGCCAGCCAAGGCACAGATTAGTGTTTCTCAACCTTTCTGCCACTGCAGACCCCAAAAAGTCTTACCAGGTCTGCAGACCTCTCCCCCCCAACAAATTATCTCATCATGCAGACCCCTAAGGCACAACACACAGCACCATTTAGCCCTCAGTCTGAACAATTACAAAAAACCATACTTAAAACATTAGAGTTACTGTAACAATTCATTACAACACTGTAACTGAGGACTGGTGATGGAGACACCCAGCGGCACTACACAGCTGACTGTCCATCAGATACGTGCAGCTAGTCTCACTGCACACTGCTGCACAGTACAATTCTGATCAAGAACAGAAACAGCCCAGTTATTCCTGCACTTCAGATCAGCTCCATGCGATGGGCTACTGGAAGATAAACTGTCTGTCCATACATGATGATGACACCAAGCACGACCAGCAACCCTATCCCACCCAGGACTCCCCTTCCAAAGGTAAGCTTGATGGATCCACACCAGGCACTGAACTCCCGCATTCTACATGGCAGCCAGTGCGGGGGTCTCAATACAACCGGCCAATTCATCACAGCTGATTTCAATCAAAGAATTGGTGTAGTTGAGTGTGAAGCTGAAGGCCTGGATTCAGTGAACATTGACAGCTGACAGGAGGTAGGTTCCAAAGATGAGTCTGATAACAGCACAGAAGGGGTATAGGTTGAGTGCCAGCACAGCTGCTACCCTCTGCACATGTTAATATGCCAAAGAGTGGGTTCTTGGTAATTCAGCAAGGCAATATTGCTGCTCTGGTACATAAACCCACTGTACTTCTGATGCTGGGCTTATATGGAGATTTGAGAGAACCAAGACAAAGAGGGCAATCTTGATGAGCCTGTGATCTGGCTGAATGGTGAATTGCATATCAGCAATGCAGTGGAGGTGAATGGGTGGCTTCTTATACTGATCAGTCCAGGGCATGAGATATGACAAAATGGTGTGCACTGGACGATATAGCCACCCAGAAAACTCAGAAGTCTGACGAGATTGGCTGCTCTTTGACTGTTTGGTTGTGCAGTATGTCCTCAACTACTTCATCAAGAAGAGGATCCAGCATAGAGTAATGGAACATTGGTGGTGCACAGGCAGGTGGTGGAAGAGATGATTCATTCCACAGGGTTTCTTTTAGACAAACATTAGGCCAGGCAAGTCAGCTGGAATTACCAGGAATGCCAACATAGTGTGTGGGTGTCCCGCTGCATAGTGCAGAGGAGATATATGCCTGGTATGGATCCATCACGCTTGCCCTTGGAAGTGGAGTCCACGGCAGAGTCTGGTTCCCAGTTGTCGTCAGTGTTATCAGCACATGTAGACAGTTCAACTGCCAGTACTGCAACACATGATGCCAATGTGAAGCACAGGAGGTGTCCTGGGTTGTTTTAGTTCTCAATGTGCACACCTGCTGCAGAACTGTACTGCATACTGACAGTGACAAAAGAACTACAATTAGGAAGCATCTAAAGGAATACCCTTTATGTTCTACTGAACACAATGTACACTGTGTTCCAACATTACTATAGATTAAGGGATTTTATAACATATTAAAAATATTCAATATAATATTTTCTCCTGCTAAAATACAACAAAGGAAAAATAAGCTTGTTGACCCCCTGGCCAAAACTCATGGGCCCTATACTTTGAGAACCACTTCTTCAAATGAAAGTTAATAGTACTCTTTCATTATTTAAGTGACACTGTACAAGATGTCTGGCAAAACATAAATTGCCGTTCACTGTAAAGCCTGCAACTAGCCCTACCTTTCTAAGCGATAATTGAAGTACGACATTAGCCCAGATGCTTCTGTACACCAATTTGAGTATTCTGTATGGAAGAACAAATGTGTGCGCTGTGTATGTGACAGCTTTAACATTTTCTTTGTTAACCATGTCTTGGCAATGCTACTTTTAGAAATACACTTTCTTTGGAGTAAAAGACACACTTTGGAAAGACATGTCACCATACCACACCACAACTAATGCAGCAGTATTTACAGCTTCTAAATCTTATGTCATTATAATAGTGACAAATTCTACTGCAAAAGTTACAATCAATAAACTGAAAAACACACAGCTGCAACATAAACCTGGCATATCAAGCACACTGTCTGAGATACTATATACATACATGAGCATCACAATCTGTGTTCATTTTATGGGCACAGGCCGACTACAGGCACCCAGTCACATGACAATAACACACACACACACACATTAGGAAAGTGACCGCATCAGTCTGCCTCACATGTCAGACAGACCACAACATTTCAGGTACATGCACATAACCACAGCAAGCAACAAACACTGGTAATCTTGGTAACCACAGCAGTCAATGTATATGCAGGTCTTCATGCAAGATGCCTGCTGTTTTTGTCCAATTTTAACCAAACTTCAATCTTTGAAACAGATTTTTTTTTGGAACTGCCCAAAACAAAATTTAATGAAAATCTGTGCAGAAGGAGTGAGCTGTTGCACAGACAGACGGACGTGACAGACAGACAGACAGACATGACAAAGCTGCTAACAGCAATTTTTCACAATTTTCTGAATGCTCCCAAAATGCACTGGAGTGTCCTGTCTGCTACATACATAGAATTTTAACATGAAACAACTGACAGTTGTTACTTTTATTTGATGGTTGTGACTCAGAAGGTGAAGGTACAGCTCAATGAGACATAACTCCCTAGGGTGTACTCTGTATCTGCTGACAAGCTGGCAACTTGCTTAAAACATCAACAAGTCAGCAAATTATTCCTTCTCCATTCCAAACAAAGAAATTCAGTCTTCAAGGTTAATTACAGAACAACACCTGAAGCCTCTACCCAAATTGTGTGCAGCAGATTGTAACTTAACCAAATTTACATTATTAGTTCCAATGAACAGAGTCATTAGTTTATCTGACAACTACTTGTTGCCACTTCTTGCTGGCTCATTTACTGTAGTCCATTCAGCTCACCATACACATAGTGGGAAGTGACAAACAACAGCTGTTAGGTAAAATAAACACCCTGTATGCAAGCACACACTTTTCATTCTGCAGTACGATACTGTAAATTAATTAAATTACAGTACATTTTGGAATCATAATGAACTGTGATAACAGCAGGAGACACAGTGAACAGCAAGCACTGCATTCTAATTCTGTTCATAGCAATACAGAACACTGGGCAAACCAGCATGTTTCTTGTCTTTGCAGTTGAAGCAAATCAGGAGTGGGTGACTAACAAATTGACTGCATCAAGACAATGCAGTAGATATTCTAGCCAAGAGAGTGCAACACAGGTTCATGCAGGACATCCCAACCCATCAAGTGCAACTCAGGCTCACACAGGACATTCTAAACCAGCAGTTCTCAAACTTCTTTTGCTCATGGCAGTCTTCCTTGTTGCAAAGAACTGTGGCATGCTAGGCATGTACACTGGCAACACTGGAGGAGAGTTGGATATTTGTGCATGTGAGGGGAGTGTTTTGCGAATATTATACTTACTCCTTACTGGGTAGGTGTAAGTAAAATTTCCTTTGAACAACAGTCATAAACTCTCTTTTACCTGCAACCACATCACAAACAAAATTCCGTGTACATTAGTGTGCCACCGAACATCCTTGAGAACCACTGTTCTACCCAAACAAGATTAACACACATTCATGCAGGACATTTTAACCAATTAAGCAACACATGCTATTTACAATGACTGACAAAACACATACAATTCCAACTCATTAAGTGGCTGCATTTTTCATGTAACTTTAAAATTACCAACATAAACTTATCTGTCTGTAAGAGCAGTTGTCTATACAACAATGACAATTCTTCTATTCACGTTTAAGATCAAAGAAAAATCCATAACAATAAGACCCAGTGTCTGACACACCCTTCCCCATCAAATGCACTGACTGACACACAACAAATACCACATTATGATCTTTGTACATCCATCAGTGTTAGTCTGAAATATTTTTTTTTATTTTGCTAACAGTGGAATCAAATAAAGAAGAGAAGCCAAAGGCACACCAACAGATAAAATTCATAATCTATCAATTTATTACTCTGCAAATGGAGTCATATTCTTGCATATCCAATAGTTCTCAAATATCAGCAACAGGTACAGTGTCTTGTTTGACAAACATCTGTAATATATTGCACATCCCCATTACATCCTTGCTAGGGAACTTGGAAAAATCACCATGAATATCTTTGAATGACAGTACTGAGCTACAAACTGTTGCTGCACTTCCCAAATATCTACTGAATTCAATGCATTCAACAAGGTATAAATTTCAGCCATTCCATTACGAAGGAAATATATATAAGGTCACTCAGTACACAGTTCAATTTATATGTTACATGACAGTTGTAACAATCTGTGGGTTTACCAAAACATTTACCTTTTACATGAAAAGTGTAATAACAATCCCCTAATTACTTCAAATATACAAGCTGTAAAACAAGAAAACACAAGTATTAATGTCAAACTTGCACATACAAACTATTTCATTTTCTACACTTGTACATAAAAACTGACTATAAGAAAAGTTCATTTACCTAACAAAAATGGAGAATAATATGTTCTAACAAGATCAGTTTTGCTGACAAACAAATTGTTGGCTTGTGAAAATCAATTTTGATTTGGACTATGATGATAAACGAAAACAAGACACATTTACAAGACAATGCAAACAAAGTATATAGCACAATGTCTACTGTGTCTCAGGAATACAAATGTGTGAAATGTTGTTCAGAAAATTAAATTACTGCAAAAATACAGGAAGATATAAACCACAATGAACTCTGTGGAAAACAGACTGTTAGAATGAGCACTTCTAGTGAACAACTGGACTAACAAAATGGGCACAGGCAACAGACTAGAGACCTGTGCAATTTCTCGCTGTAGTGAAAGGAAATTCCTTTGTTCATAAGAGCAAAAAATGTAATTAAATGTGATTGATATCTGAGATTTCTAATGACACTCACTACTAAGATTTGTATCTTCTGAGATGTGACACCATGTATTTTGGTAGACCAAATATGTGCTATATACATCTTCAAACTAAAAGAGGGTAAACTAACACCGAGCAAATTCGTCTGAAATGCTGTCACAAGTCTACCACAATACATGGCACCGCACTGCAGACACAAGACAATAACCACAATACATGGCACCGCACCGCAGCCACAAGACAATAACCACAATACATGGCACTGCACTGCAGCCACAAGACAATAACCACAATACATGGCACCACACCGCAGCCACAAGACATTAACCTTCACTGAAATTAAAGCATTACATGCAAATTGAACTTACAATATGAATTCTGGCAGTTCAGAAAATTTTTAGGTTTTTAAGATTATTTTGTATTAACAAATTTCATAATTATGTGGCACTGAAAACAGCATATCGTTTGTGGGGTCTGTGATTCTCACTGTGGTGTTGGTGAACATTCAAGTCTTCTGGAAACTGAGACTGTGTTGTTGGGCAAGTCATTCCTAAGTAGTAACTTCAAAATGTAAGGAACTACTTTTCCAACGACACATCATCACATTCCAGAAACATTCCTCCAATAAACACAAACCCACATCCTGTGGTGGTGTCACATTTCACCGGAATTCGCTACATTTCTGTACATTTGCATGACAACGTACCTGTCATTACGTGATGACTGTTGGAGCATCCCGGCCAGTATGAACCCTAATTTCAGTCACATCTAATGCAATGTTTATCAGAGGAGCCAACACAACCTGTGAAGCAGAGTTACAATGTATAAATGGATGATGATATTCAACCACTTCATATCTGACCAACACTTGAACAGCAACAATGCAAGTTAAGAAAGAAAGAAAGAAAGAAAGACTGAGAGAGAGAGAGAGAGAGAAAAAGCACCCACAAAAGTCACACGCAAAAATCAAAATTACAAATGCTGAAGTGCGACAGGAAAAATAAAGGTTATTCTGCCTCAAACATAGTAATCTTCCAGCAATCACATGAACAAAGAGCCTGTAAATTTTAAATTGGTTCATTTGAAATACCATACAGTTTGAACATGCAACATTCCTGGAGCACAATGAGGCTGAAGTGAACCCAGTCCAGTATAAAAAATCTCTGGCATACACACAGTTCCAATTACATTACAGCACAGTTCATATGATCTGTGATATTGTGGTTTTTTTAAGTGAACTGTTCAATGATGCAGTCATCTGCTAACATTACACAGTGTCAGTCACAGATGTATGACTGATTTGCAGCATTGCGGAAATGACAGTGAAGTACACTGAGAAAAAGTAGCCACATGTCCACCAGAGCCCCAGTGCCACACATCCACCACAGTCACAGTGCCACACATTCACCAGTCTCAGTGCCACATGTCATGTCCACCAGTCCCAGTGCCACATGTCCACCACAGCCCCATTGCCATAAGTCCAACACAGCCCCAGTGCCATGTGTCCACCACAGTCCCAGTGCCGTTAAGTCCACCAAAGTTCCAGTGCCGTAAGTCCACCACAGTCCCAGTGCCACACATCCACCACAGTCCCAGGACCACAAGTCCACCAGAGCCCATGTGCAACACATCCACCACAGTCCCAGTACCATAAGTCCACCACAGCCCCAGTGCCACATGTCCACCACAGTCCCAGTGCCACACGTCCACCACAGTCCCAGTGCCACATGTCTGCCACAGTCCCAGTGCCATAAGTCCACCACAGCCCCAGTGCCATACATCCACCACAGCCCCAGTGCCACATGTCCACCACAGTCCCAGTGCCATAAGTTCACCACAGCCCCAGTGCCATAAGTCCACCATAGCCCCAGTGCTACACATCCACCACAGCCCCAGTGCCATATGTCCACCACAGTCCCAGTGCCTTAAGTTCACCACAATGCCAGTGCCATAAGTCCACCACAGCCCCAGTGCTACACATCCATCACAGTCCCAGTGCCACACATAAACCACAGTCCCAGTGCCACAAGTCCACCACAGCCCCAGTGCCACACATTCACCAGTCCCAGTGCCACACAGTATGCACAAGGAATTAGAAGGTAATTCAAACACCATGCCACCTTGTTGCACTCAGAATATAAGAGGGTTTATACTTTCAGTTCACACATTTTCTGTGGTTCTTTGGGCAAATCTGGAGTACCTCCCAGCTCCATGCCCTTGAAATGTATTTGTCTCACTGTGCACTGACAGCAGGATATTATTCAAATTTTAGCATGTACACTACAATCTTATGGTCACACATTTCATTGTGCTGCAAACATTCAGACCATACAACTATTACATCATCCACTGAACACAACCTAAATTTTAGTGGTATAAACCAAACTACCTACATGTACACATTCCAGCTTTCAACAAGCACATTACAGGCTGTGTGTAGAGGAAGGTAGACAGATAAAACTTTGCAACTGCAGTTGACACTCACTCATGGTTTAGATCTGAATTTTGTTACAGATGTTTATATCAACTGGAAAGATCAATTATAAAAAGTGTAAGGACTACAAGCATAAGACTTCCATGTACACTATACAAGTCAAAATGATGACTTGTAGTCACAGCTGTAACCCACCCAACAGCAGTTACATTACCTTGCCAAGTAATGTGAGTTTGATGGCACTGCTCAGATACAGACAGTGAGATCTCAAAGATGTGCATGTGTGGTCGGGGAATACTGACATGTGGCTGTTGAGCTGGTAATTAAAAATGGTAATATTCACATTCACATTACAGTGAACTGACTTACTTGCAAATATAGTTTAATTCTATAAAGCATAACAGCTTAAAACTATTAAATTAATTATACACATTGCTAGATTCTCACATGAAACAAGTCACTTGGTGTTGAAGACTCACTAAATACAATTTATAGCAATCACTCCAAGCCATCATTCTCACGTGTATACTACATGCATACACAAATGTCTTGTGCTGGTGGTAGTCCTTGTACTATTTATACTGGGTCTTTAAACCTGATATCATGAATATCTCTAACAAAATTGAAATCTCAACCTTGAGTGAATGTCAACTGCAGATGTGCAGATTTAACTTTCTACCTTCCTATACATAGCCTGATAATGGCTTGTTGGAAGGTGCAACATGCACATGTACGTAGTTTGGTTTATCCATTAAAATGTAAGTTGTGTTTGAAGTATAACATACAGTTTTAGTGTCTGAATGTACACTGCAATTTTAACATATCAACTGGCCAAAAGACAAAACTTTTAAAAGAAGAAAAATCTACTGCCCCAGCGGGGAATTGAAACCCAGACGTCCAGCCCTTAGCTAGAGCTATCCTGGCTCAGTCAGTTACACAGTGGTAACATCACTGACATACGTAACTTGTCCAGCAACTGTCCAATGTTATCAGGATATACTGCAAGCTGCTGTACTGCCAGTTACTGCCATTTACTGATCCTAACTTGTATGTATGTTCACAAACAGTGACATGGTACACAACAGGGCAGTACTGCAATGAAAACTCAACTGTTCCGGGATATGACACTGTGCTGTGTGGTGAGTGGTCAAGCAGTAAGAACTTCACCACATGACCCTGAATATGAATGCACCACATTCCTTCCAAATGTCAGGAACGGACTGTCAACTGACCCAGCATCATATTCCACCAGACCACAGACTTCAGCAACACTGGTATAACACACTAAAATTCCACTAGTATTGAAATGCATCAAACATAATTCAGTTCAACACATGCAGACAACAAACCTGGGCGTCCTCCAGCAAAACGTTCTCATCCTTTTCGTAACTGTCTATGTATATCCTGACTGTGGCGCCTGAACTTCCTGTGCCACTGAGCCTGACGACGATACGGGAGCCATCCGCAAACAGCAGCCTGATGCCCTGCAGCAAAAGGATGTTACAGCTCTACTGCCATGGAGCAGAAGAACAGTAGAAAAACAAGGTGTAGCCCACACTTAATGGCAGGCATCATATGCAAGTTCAAATACTGGGAATAACATGAACAGATCAAAAAGGCATGTAATGAAAAATTAACTGCTTACTTTTAGTCCACAGTTTTTCTGTTTGCTATCCAGGAATACACAGAACTACAGTTTTTACCTGTTGTTTTATACAGGGGTGAAACTTGTTTTCCTATATCAAGGGAACAGACTGATGAGGAAGATATACGAGTCGAAGAAGGATAAGGTAACAGGGGATTGGGGGAGATGGCAAAATGTTGAGTTGCAAGATGCATCTTCATCACCAAACATTCGTTTGATGATCAAAAAAGATTAGACAGGTCAAGCATGCAGCAGGTATGAGACACAAGAGAAATGCATACAGAGTTTTGGTGGGGACACCTGAAGGAAGGAGAGCACTAGGAAGACCTAGGCATAAATGGAAGCTCACCCTAGAACAGGCTATGAAGGTTCAAACAAGAGGGGTAGAGATTAGTTCTACTATTTCCTTAACAGTGGTGCTAGATGGTAGGTGGGTGGTCAAAACCACGCCCCCATCATTTTACCCTCAGTTAAGAACCCCAGTACCCAATGTGGGTGGGTCCCAGAGCCACCCTGGAGAGAAGCAAAAAATTTCACCCCCGCTGGGATTCAATCCCTTGACCATCTGGCCCATAGTGAGTCACTGTACCAAACATGCTATCCTGGCCCATAAGCATAAACAGAAGGATAATATTAAAAATATATCTTAAAGAAATATGATGGAAGGTCATGGACACATCAAATTTGGTTCAGTAAAGGCTTCTGTGAATGAAGTAACACATTCCATAAATGGCAGGGAATTTCCTGACTAGCTGTGAAAATATTAGCTTCTCAAGAAAAGATGTGCTGCTTGGGAGTTCATTAGTCTGCAGTCAGTCACAGAATTTATTCAGCTATTGTTGCACTACTTTACCCTTTACTTCAGAGTAGGATGCTTGTGCTTATGTGAGATGTAATGTTATACAGCCTGGTTAACCAAGTACAATTGTACAAAGTGCAGGAACGAGTATATCGAAGTTTCAAATTTTGATTCCATAAAAATGACAAAATATGTGCAACATGGACACTATGGTTTTGTTTTTGTTAAGTTAATTTTTGAAAAAAAGAAATTAACAGGTGAAATCCATGACAGCAATCTGAACAATAACTGATATCAGCTGACTGCACCAACACTGGTTGCAATAAAATGAATTTCAAGCAAAATATCACAGATTAGGAAGTGCAGTGAAAACAGTCGGTTTTTAAAACAAAAACTCTTGTTACATGCAGTATTTACCTGCACATAATAAAAAATTATTTCCTAAATCACAAACTTAAAAAGGTGGGATTAGCTTATAAACGCACAAAAAGGTTAACACAATCTGTACACGTATCATTTTAGAACTGCGTGCAAAGTTAACACACATTCTGTATTTTCCTGAAACCTGAAGATACAGATGAAGGGGAGGAAGTCATCTCATATGCAGTGTCATCTTGTATTTGGGTAAGTATGGTATGTGTTTGTAAATAAACATTTCATAATATGGACTTCTAAAATCTCGTGTATGTACTGCGGAGCAGGGAGACCTACCTGTCCCTCTGTTATGCTGCCATCTACTGGATCTTCATAACGAAAGTTATCCGCCAGTTTCACAACGTAGCTTTTATTTCTATGAATGATTTTTGTCCCAACATAGACAGGTGAAGTCACTATCTGTTCCAGTTTGTTCATCATGGCAGCACAACTTTTTGCTTCGCAGTCCTCGTAGTCGTACCTGAACAAGCACGATTCACTATGTACAGCAACATGACACACTGTACAGCAACAAGACACACTGTACAGCAACATGACACACTGTACAGCAGCATGCCACTCTCTCTACAGCAGCGTGACACATTCTGTACAGCAGCATGACACGCTCTGTACAGCAGCGAGACACACTTTGTACAGCAACACGACACACTATACAGCAATATGACACACTTTGTACATCAACATGACACACTTTGTACAGCAGCATGACACACTCTGTACAGCAGCGTGACACACTTTGTACAGCAGCATGACACACTTTGTACAGCAACATGACACAATTTGTACAGCAACACGACACACTTTGTACATCAACATGACATACTTTGTACAGCAGCATGACACACTCTGTACAGCAGCATGACACGTTTTGTACAGCAACATGACACCCTCTGTACAACAATATGTACAGCAACATGACACACCTTGTACAGCAGCATGACACGCTCTGTACAGAAGCATGACACACTCTGTACAGTTGCATGACATGCTATGTACAGCAGCAAGATACACTTTGTACAGCAACATGACACACTTTCTACAGCAGCATGACACATTTTGTACAGCAGCATGACACACTTTGTACAGCAGCATGACACACTCTGTACAGCAGCATGACACGCTTAGTACATCAACATGACACACTTTGTACAGCAACATGACACACTTTGTACATCAACATCACATACTTTGTACGGCAGCATGACACACTCTGTACAGCAGCATGACACGCTTTGTACAGCAACATGACACCCTCTGTACAACATTCTGCACAGCAACCTGACACACTTTGCACAGCAGCATGATACACACTGTACAGCAGCATGACACGCTATGTACAGCAGCTTGACACACACTGTACAGTTGCATGACATGCTCTGTACAGCACCAAGACACGCTTTGTACAGCAACGTGACACCCTCTGTAGAACACTCTGTAGAGCAACATGACACACTTTGTACAGCAGCATGAAACGCTCTGTACAGCAGAATGACACGCTCTGTACAGCAGCATGACACACTTTGTACAGCAGCATGACACGCTCTGTACAGCAGAGAGACACGCTTTGTACAGCAACATGACACCCTCTGTACAGCAACAAGACACAATTTGTACAGCAGCGTGACACACTCTGGACAGCAACATGACACCCTCTGTACAAAACTCTGTACAACAATATGACACACTTTGTACAGCAACATGACACACTGTGTACAGCAACGTGAGACACTAGGTGCAGCAGCATGACCCGCTCTCTACAGCAGCGTGACACACTTTATACAGCAACATGACACACTTTGTACAGCAGCATGATACACACTGTACAACAGCGTGACACACGCTGTACAGTTGCATGACACCCTCTGTACAACACTCTGTACATCAACATGACACACTTTGTACAGCAGCATGACACGCTCTGTACAGAAGCATGACACACTCTGTACAGCAGCATGACACATTTGGTACAGCAGCATGGCACCCTCTGTACAACACTCTGTACAGCAACATGACACAATTTGTACAGCAGCATGACACGCTCTGTACAGCAGCGTGACACACTCTGTAAAGCAGCGTGACACACTCTGGACAGCAACATGACACCCTCTGTACAAAACTCTGTACAACAGGATGACACATTTTGTACCGCAGCATGACACGCTGTGTACAGCAGCGTGACACACTAGGTGCAGCAGCTTGACCCACTCTGTACAGCAGCGTGACACACTTTGTACAGCAACATGACACACTTTGTACAGCAGCATGACACCCTCTGTACAACATTCTGTACAGCAACATGACACACTTTGTACAGCAGCATGATACACACGGTACAGCAGCGTGACACACTCTGTACAGTTGCATGACATGCTATGTACAGCAGCAAGATACGCTTTGTACAGCAATATGACACCCTCTGTACATCAACATGACAAACTTTGTACAGCAGCATGACATGCTCTGTACAGCAGCATGACACACTCTGTACAGCAGCATGACACATTTTGTACAGCAGCATGACGCACACTGTACAGCAGCATGACACGCTTTGTACAGCAACATGACATACTTTGTACAGCAGCATGACACATTCTGTACAGCAGCATGACATGCTTTGTACAGCAACATGACACCCTCTGTACAACATTCTGTACAGCAACATGACACACTTTGTACAGCAGAATGACACCGCTTTGTACGGCAACATGACACACTTTGTACATCAACATGACATACTTTGTACAGCAGCATGACACACTCTGTACAGCAGCATGACATGCTTTGTACAGCAGCATGACACCCTCTGTACAACATTCTGTACAGCAACATGACACACTCTGCACTGCAGCATGATACACACTGTACAGCAGCATGACACGCTCCGTACAGCAGCGTGACACAATCTGTACAGTTGCATGACATGCTCTGTACAGCACCAAGACACGCTTTGTACAGCAACATGACACCCTCTGTAGAACACTCTGTACAGCAACATGACACACTTTGTACAGCAGCATGAAATGCTCTGTACAGCAACATGACACAATTTGTACAGCAGCATGAAATGCTCTGTACAGCAACATGACACAATTTATACAGCAGCATGACACGCTCTGTACAGCAGCGTGACACACTCTGGAGAGCAACATGACACCCTCTGTACAAAACAGTGTACAGCAACATGACACACTCTGTACAGCAGCATGACACGCTGTGTACAGCAGCGTGACACACTAGGTGCAGCAGCATGACACGATCTGTACAGCAGCATGACACACTTTTTACAGCAACATGACACACTTTGTACAGCAGCATGACACACTCTATGCAGCAGTGTGACATGCTTTGTACAGCAACATAACACGCTTTGTACAGCAACATGACACGCTCTGTACAGCAGTGTGACACTCTTTGTACAGCAGTGTGACACCCTCCGTACAGCATCGTGACACGTATTGTACAGCAACATGACAATTTTTTTACAGCAGCATGACACATTCTGCACAGTTGCATGACACGCTGTGTACAGCAACATGACACCCTCTGGACAACATTCTGTACAGCAACATGGCACACCCTGTACAGCAACATGACACCTCTGTAAAACACTCTGTACAGCAACATGACACAATTTGTACAGCAGCATGACAAGCTCTGTACAGCAGAGAGACATGCTTTGTAAAGCAACATGACATACTCTGTACAGCAACATGAAACCCTCTGTACAGCAACATGACACACTTTGTGCAGGAGCATGACACGCTCTGTACAGCAGAGAGACATGCTTTGTAGAGCAACATGACACACTCTGTACAGCAACATGACACCCTCTGTACAACACTCTGTACAGCAACATGACACACTTTGTACAGTAGCACGACACGCTCCGTACAGCAGCGTGAAATACTCTGTACAGCAACATGACACCCTCTGTACAACACTCTGTAGAGCAACATGACACACTTTGTACAGCAGCATGACACTCTGTGCAGCAGAATGACACGCTCTGTACAGCAGCGTGACACACTTTGTACAGCAAAATGACACACTTTGTATAACAACACGAAACACTCTGTACAGCGGCATGACACACTCTGTACAGCAGCGTGACACGCTTTGTACAGCAGCGTGAGATGCTTTGTACAGCAAGGTGACACGCTATGTACAGCAGCATGACACGCTTTGTACAGCAGCGTGACACCCTCTGTACAGCAGCGTGACACCCTCTGTACAGCAGCGTGACACCCTCTGTACAGCAGCGTGACATGCTTTGTACAGCAACAAGACACACTTTGTACAGCAACATGACACGCTCTGTGCAGCAGCGTGACACCCTCTGTACAGCAGCGTGACACGCTTTGTACAGCAGCGTGACACACTTTGTACAGCAAAGTGACACACTTTGTACAGCAGCATGACATGCTCTGTACAGCAGCGTGACACGCTTTGTAGAGCTGCGTGACACACTCCGTACAGAAGCGCGACATGCTCTGTAAAGCAGCATGACACGCTCTGTACAGCAACATGACATACCCTGTACAACACTCTGTACAGCAACATGACATACCTTGTACAGCAGCATGACACGCTCTGTACAGCAGCATGACACACTCTGTACAACACTCTGTGCAGCAACATGGCACACTCTGTACAGCAACATGACACGCTCTGTACAGCAACATGACACAACTTATATTCATAAACGTTCATGTTCAGGATTTCAACATTTTTCGATCACCCACTTTAATACCACTACTTCAGCCTTGTACAGCTGTTTCCAACCAATCAGGATGAGACTATTTGACTGCCAAGTTGCCTGCTAGCCCAACTCTCCTGCTATATGGCAGATCACTCTTAGCTAAACGCTGTATTCCATTAAGCAATGAGGAATGCTTTGTTGTTTTACAAAGTGCTATTCTCCTTCAATAATTTAATGCATTTCAAAATGTTTGTACTTTATTAACAATAAACTTTCATGATATTCATACTTTTTTATGTTTTGCATATTTTTACTGCTGTTATTTTGAAAGTTCTTAAAACCAAATGTGAATTTTATATTGAACAGTGACTATGATATTCTTAACAGTTACATTGCTCACAATTAGTCAACAGTTGTATTGCTCACAATTAGTCACAAACATTGAGACTCTATTGAATAAAATATCTGGCCCTAGAAAAACCAAGTTTAAAGAAATACTATTTCAAAACATAATTCTGTATTCTATTGCAAACTTGCCTTCAGGAACATCTGACACATTTCTGCTGTTCAAAAGACTTGTTAATCACAAGTAAGAGAGAGAGAGAGAGAACAAAACTGACCTGGTGAAGAAGTTCCTGCCAAACTTCTTCCAATGTGAAATCAAAAGTTCTTCCACACTTTTCTTCTCACAGGCAATAATTTGGAGCCATGCCAGAGCAGCCCATATACCATCCTTCTCACGGACATGATCAGACCCCGTACTACAGTATCACAAAAACAAGCATTACAATTTGACTCCTCTTAGTCTGTATGCCTGTACCTTCCAATTTACGCAGGTCTGCTGTACCCACATAACACCAGGTTACCTTGGTTCTCTAAAATGGTTACAACTGACGACAGAAGTCTTCCGAGATGTTACACTGCACTGTTGTGGTTACAGGTTCCAATATTTCAAAGGATGATAGCACCTTCATTTTCAGGGTCAAGCATTTCAAGAAATATAAACACAGTCTGTGTGAACTCCCTGACCCTAAAAATGAAGGCAGTAAGGTTCTTCAAAATATGAATTAAAACCGTGAACAACTTAGTGTAACATCCAAGAAACTGGAATCTTCAGCAAGACTGCTGAGAAACCTCAAATCTCACGCAGTCAGAATTACATGTACTCTCTGAAATTATCCACACCTTATTCCAAATTATCTCTACCTCATTTCTATTAACTTAATACCATCTTTTAATATCCCTACTGTCCACACTCCATTTTCCCATTTACAGTAACCCTCAACAAACATTCTCCTAAATCCTTATGGCAGATTCTGACAGTGCAATTTAGTGCAGTCCTCACTAATTAGTGACCATTTCTTACACAGCATTTCCTCCTTCCACGTCCCAGTTTCACTACAGTTCAATGCAGCACACTCTCCTCCCTCCCTGTAACTTCAACTACCCACTACCTTCCTAGAAACTCCAGTCTCCCTCTATTAAACAAGTAGCTGGGTTGGCCCAACAGCCTGTCTGGATGACCTGGCAATTCAGCCATTCAATAGCCCAGACAGTCCATCCAGTCACTGTACTTAGCTATCCTGGCTCCTTCTGTATTGTAATTCATTTTCTTATCACTGTCATTCTGTCTGTCAGTCCTATTCCTTCTCATTTCGCCTTGATTCTCCTTACCCAAACTGTGAGCTTTACTGCAAGACCTGACACTCTCACAGCCAGATGCAAGTCTTCCGGGATGGTAATAACTGGTAAACAGTTATTAAATTTCAAAGGATCACAGTGCCACACAGTACTTGAACAGGAAGAGTTCAGTAAGAGCAGGCTGCTTAACTCTGAAGATGTAAGTATTAAGATCCTCTGAATATCAGTAACGGAAGGTACATTATGTATCTGACAACTGAAACTATTCACTTCCACTGGCTCACGTAACTTACACAACACTCACATGTAATCAACATGTTTGCTACATGTGATGTGTATCTGTGAAACAAAGGAGCACATCTACAGTGCCTTATTTAATGTGGTGAATAAAAACCTAATGTTAACCCTCTGGCAATGAACATTATATGTGAGGGTACATAAAAAAGTATAGGCAATTCATGAATTAAGGGACTACCAAAAGCGACAGAAGCCAACTGATTGTAGCCAATTGTAACTGAACCCTGACAGGTTTGAACATGAATTGTACAGCACTCCATTGTCTTTATGGCTGAAGCAGTGACTGTAAACAGAGACACTCTGCTGGCAAACTGTACCATCCTCAAACAATGTGCTGTGATACAATTTCTTTGGGTGGAAGGGGTCAAACCCACTGATATTCACTGAAGAATCTTAGCAAAGTATGTTACCGTCAACTGCATGAGTCAGAGCAGTTTATGAATGGGTAGAAACATCTAAATCTAAAAGAACAATTGTGTTGGACAAAGCTGAGTCAGTGCACCTGCCAACACTGCGCACTCAAAACCACATTGAGAATGCTAACACTCTCATATCAGAAGACTGATGGATTACTGTGTGTGAAGTTCGTAAGATGCTAGACAGCAGACAAACTGAAACCTGCAATTCACCACAACGGAAGAGGACTGCTGTCAAAAACTGTGTTCTTGCCCCACAACAATGCTTGCACCCATGCTGTGTCTGCAGTAACACAGGAAATTCAAAAACTCAAGTTCCAGGTTCTCCTACACCACCATAAAGTTCCTGACCTTGCACCGTGCAACTTTCACGCCTTCAATCCACTTAACCTTTATCCGACGAACGCACCCGATCCTTATAAGTCGGTATCTTACGAACGCACCAAATGGGTGCGCTGCAGCCATTTAAATGCCCCGCACAGTCATGTACAGGCTTAGTATTATAGCCCCACACGTTATCTCCACATTATATATTGTTTTGTGGTCAGATTCGCGCTCTGGCCACTTTACCAAATTTTGTACATATGCACGTCATGAAAAGCAGTTTATAGACACCTGTAATCTTTGGAAGCCTCCTCTGTTTGTTTTCAAGCTAACCCACTGACTCATTTCCTTATGGAGAAATGTTTTGCACTGGATCTTATTTTGTTCGCCCAGCACTTGCGGAGACCCCACGCATATCACTGTGAAGCTTCGTTCACTCTGCCAAGAGATGCTGTTACAGGAAGTCTCTTCCTGAAGGCGTGCTTCGTATAAGAATTTTTTTCTGTGTATCCCGCTATACGTCACTTGGCGACATAATTTACTGGCCGTGATACTGTACTCAAAACACAGACACTCTTTAGTTCGACGTTTGCAGGATCTATTACTGCTAAAATGGACTAAGTACCAACTGTCTGTATAT
>Ga0123352_10002214_pt1 | contig 26911 bp, 20 predicted proteins | sample TergutLab28metaG_FD_89700 | JGI IMG/M metagenome (GOLD analysis project Ga0123352, IMG submission 89700) | Labiotermes labralis P1 segment gut microbial communities from Petit-Saut dam, French Guiana - Lab288 P1 | ecosystem: Host-associated > Arthropoda: Insects > Digestive system > Gut ... | reverse complement strand
TTATATTTGTGTTTTTTTGTTTTTTAGTGTTACACGTGCCTTAGTGTATTTCCATGTATATCGTATTCATCCGAATGAAAGACGATTCTAAGAAAACCCCCCCCCCCTCCCAAAGTAAGATGTGTGCTAAGAAAAAATATTTTACTGTTAATTTCATACAATTAGCACACAGTTTATGTCAGATTCTATCTACTCGTACCTTCACCAATCAGTGTCACTGTCTCCATCTTCACATTCAGTGCCTTCTTCGTCACACCCGCCCCTAACCTTCCACAACATTCACCATCTTTCCTCTCCACTGCAGTGGCTGTACAGCACGTCTCAAAACCCTTCACATTCAGTTCTGCTGACTTGCATTGCCATGCTGTTACGGTCCACATTGACTGAATATTGCATTTATATTTCTTGGTTTGTAAACTTACTTGAACCAATAAAGATTCAAAATTTTCTCCACAGATGGTGTTAGTAGTGTTAAGAATTTAAATACATGTCTGATCAGTCTGACGTCATGACATATTTGATGGTTTTTAATTTGTGGCTGGGTCCAAGTTTTACTTTTGAGTCGTGTAGTTAATTTTTAATTTTTCAATAGTCATTTTCCTGTTCCTGCCTTTGGACTGGATCTGTTCTGAGGTGCATATCTTAGCAAGTTAGTGTTTCTGTGGTGGCCAGGGATTAAGAATAACTCAATCTAAGTGGCCGACCAGGGTAGGTGCTTCTTGGCCTGAAAACGGAAACACAATCGGCTTCCGAAACGTCGTGTGTCTTTCAGAAATTAGGCGGTGGTCAAAGTCCCCCCCCCCCAAAAAAATAAAATCCTGTCACTTAGCTTCAGTCGTGCCCTGGATTTCTTGACCCTTGAAGCTGAGACCGATAAGTTGTCCGGAAACGTCGGTGCGGAATTACCACTGTGCGCTGTACTGAGATAGTGCGTCAAGTACAGTTACGTGTGTTGGTGATGGTTACAGTAATTGGTTCATATTAACATGCTGTGTTCTTAAAGCTGATTATTGCTTTATTTTAAATAGGGAAACTATTAATCGGATTTGAGAGTGCAACCTAACGAATCTGCTTCCCAGCATCTTAACTGCAGGGAGCTGGCAAGAGAAGTCTAATCACGGAACGAAACCTCTAAAACACCTTATACTAGGGACGCCGATGGCAGAAAAATTGAAAAGGTTTATCTATAAAAGTGTCATGGGGAAATACTTGTCTGTCTGTTCGTCTGTTCGCTCGCATATTCTCATCTCCCAAACTACTAAAGTAATGTCGGTATAGGCTCCTACGTGGGAGTGTTTCGGAAGTGCTGTCTGTCAGATGTACCTTAAAGTTTCGCTTGCAGGTCAGTTCCCACTTGCATTTCTCATCATCGATTCTCCGCATAACGATACGTGCATTATGTGAACAGAGGGCAGGGGAAACTCTGAAATTTTTCATTTGTAACGTTTTCAGTCGCAGTGAATATTTAACGCCATTTTTATTTACCTCACGCAGTTTTGCTGTATGGAGATCCCATAACTACGTAAGAATTTGTGACCCTGTATGCTGATACACTGAACTGAGACATTCTTGGATTTTTTTGAACATTATTTTCTTACGGTAACTGTTTTATTTTCAGCTTTTCTTGCTTGCAGTAGCCCTGCACTACATACATGTGTGTGTGTGTGTGTGTGTGTTGTGCCACTTATAATGTCCGTAACTTGTATACGCCTCTAGAAACTAATTCAAATTTATGTTCTTTATCACGACCGGCTTCAAAACCTGTCAGGAACAAACAAACAAACACTCTGTAGTACTTTCTGTAAGTCACCTTTTCCAGTCCACAAATTATGGCAAGCTTGAACTCTGCACTGGCACCTCAGCACATAACACGGAAAAATGAGAGTTGCCGAAGGAAAAAGAGGAAGATTAACCCTTTAAAACGAATTTTAATTTGCATTATATTTAAAGACTCAGTCCGTACCGCGCAGTACACATCTGGTGCTCTAAATTGTATAGGGAAATAATTGCTGTACGTTGCTATATCGACGCAAAACACAAGTATATTCTTTGTGCAGAACGCACTATATATGAATATTAAAGCTGGTTGCACGTATAGTAACTTCTGGCTATTAAGAGGTGAACACTATCGACTTCGGGTGACTTAACTCTTCTCCTGCCAACGTGGAGAATACGGTGAGTTCCTAATAACGCCAGCAAATGGCAGATGGGATTTAACTCGGGGTTTAAAGGGTTAAAATATCGAGGGAGTCAGTACGGAATCCGTCGTGCAATTTATGGTCCCTGTTTTCGAATCAAGACAATGGTCCAAATCCGAAAGTGACGCTACAGCAGAAGTGTGCCTATTCCAAGGTACGGTTGTAGCGATGCACTTGCTCTGCCTGCCTGTTATCAGCACTTTGCAAGCCTTCTCACGTGTGATACGTTTCATTTCTTGTGTGTACGCACGTGACTTGAATGGCAGCTGTTATTCTTATCAAAAGCTTGTCCACCCCTGTTGTATGCGAATGTGTCCAACGGGCCTTTGAAGTAAGACGTCCCGATGGCAGAAAGAGACGCACCACTTGTCTGCTACAACTCACGAATATTGCACGGAAGAGAAGTTTTGAGTGGCTGCAGTTTCGATCAGATCCGTCCAACTACTACTTCTGTCTTATAAATTTTCCCCTTCAACTTCCTCTTTCGTCTTCCGATATATTCTCCGTTTGGCTCCGAAAGTACAGCACAAAAAAAAAAGAGAAAAGAAATAAACCTGGAAAATGACGTATTAAAACGATTCAGTGGGAGAAAACGATATAACGTGAATCGGATGTGACGACACAAATATTTCAAATTCATGTAATTGAATACTAATATTCTGCGTATTGGACCGTACGTCTTCTTGATATTTGAATAAAGGTAGACCAACTTGATGACACTTGCTTTATTATGTCAATTTACTGCTCAACATGTTTCGGATGTTAATACATCCAAGTTCAGGAGCTTGCGACTACTTGGTGCATTAATTCTTTACAGTATGTAAGAAATGGCGTCACAGTAACACTGCAGCCACCCCCGTCCAGCCGTTCTCTTTCACACGTCATAAAGAGATCGATAAATTTTGTTGGATCAGCGTGTAAAGATTTGGAGCCATATGTATAACAAAGCTATAATTTTGTCTTTAAATTGTACACAAGTGGGTGAGGAATGAGGTCTGAGGTGCGAAACTGTATCTATCGGTGAATGGTCCTAGCATGACTTGGACTGTTTGCCCCTTGAAGATGACAGCATTATATTCCTTTGAAACGTCGGGGACCACTTATCCAACGACACGGCGTCATATCCTAAAAGACCTGCGTACTCAGCGGTGGAAGTGAGAACGTTACGGGTGAGACATCAGTTGCTGAGTGGGACTGAGTGCTGAGTGTGGGGAAAGAGAGCGGCAAATTAGAGAAGATGATGATGATGATGACGATGATGATAACCAGTGTTATTTTGCATAAGCTTACTCCCTGTCACAGAACAGTCAAACTGGTTGAACACGGTACATGAGCGGTACACAATAACGAGAAAAATATTACACTTATTTTGTGTGGACAATTTGAAGCTGGTGGGTAAACAAGAGGAAGACTCCAAAAGCGGGTGCAAACAGCTGCATGGAATTCAGACTTGATACGTGCGCCGAGATTGTACTCAAAAAAGGAAAACTAGTTCACTTGTAGAACTTACCACGTGACATCAGCAGAGAATACAAGACCTTGAGCAGGGGAAAACAGGGAGTGAGGAAAGTGAAGGAATGCAACACCAAAAGGTGAAAGAAAGACTGAAGAAGGATTACGCCATGAGGTTAAGAATGATTCTGATATCGCAGTTGAATTCCAAGAATGAAATTACAGAAATTGAAGACTTAGACGTCCAACTCTTGAGATACAATTTTGGGTGTAATTAGTTGGAGATTAGAAGAAATAAGTAGAAAGAAAACTAGTAGGAGACTGGCAGTGTATAAAATTCATCACCCAAAAGCTGATGTAGATAGGATGTATGTGTAAAGGAAAGAACGAGAAGAGGCTTGTTGCAAATTTAAGTGACAGAAAGTAGAGACAATCACTATTGCACACTATATCTGAACACACAGGGCAAATAAGATCAGTTTGTCAGTGCTGTAGAAAGTCACGAAAGCAGTAAACCAAATATGAGTTCAACAGCTGAAACAGCAATCAAAACAGCGACACAGAAAAGGAAGGCCCACAACTCACGAAAGCAAGGTAGGAGGGCCCTTAACAAATGAGAAATCAAAGTAATGCATGGCTGGCATATTAGAAGTATGGATAGACAGCTTATTGGTGAAGAAGACACGTTCCTATTGGCTGTCGAGAGGAGATCTGAAAGGAGACACTGAAAGTGAAGTAATAGCAGTACAAGATCTGGCGTTATAAACAAAATATCATGCAACAAAAATATTACCGACAGCAACAGGCAGCAGATGCAGACTGGGTCAGCAGTGTGACAAGATAACTAGCTACATATTGGCAAAAGAAGAGAGTATTAAGCGACATGGTACCGTGTGTGCTGAACTGCGCTTTAACCTACGCGAGAAAATGAGGGTAAAATTAGACAATGAACATTGGTATCAGCATGTACCACAATCAGCACACACAGGTCATAGCGGTAAGGTAACCATATTATGGAATCAGAAAGTGCAAACCCACCGAACCATCCCAAACAATAAACCGGACATGATAGTCTGTGATAATGACAAAGGAACATACGTTATTGGACATTGCAATGTCAGGAGACACAAATGTGATCAATAAAGAAGCCAAAAGCCTCGTTTTTCCATGCAAGGCGTGCACTGAAATGTACCGACATCTTTCTAAGTAAAGGTACAGTTGTCCTGTTGCACAACACGGAGGCATATGGGGAGGGGAAAGGGGAATATAGGTCCAGTTATTCCCCTAACATCGGCAGGAGATGTGAGTGGTCAGCCACACGTGCCGACCGCTTTAACCCCTATACCCATTCACGAAAATGTTTTGAGGCTATATAAATACGTGTAAACTGAAAACAGACATTGACAAATATATGACGGGAAGATTACGTCAGCGCAGCGTTCCATTAAAATTGTTACGGAAGTGGGGTTTTGTAAATGCAGTTCTTAGTGGACTTCTTGCAGTTTCGTATTCTTCTGGAGAGTAACTTGGTAGGTGTTGGAAACAAACTTCTAAAATAGTTAGAGAGCAGGAGACTTGGATTATAGAGACGCACACAAGTGTTGAAGAAGAGCTCGCGTCTAAACTGTACACATTTGGAGAATTATTACAGGCATAGAGGGAGGGCTGGAAGGAACGGTGGTTAAAGGGGTGGAGAAGGAGAGCAGTAGCAGTAAGGGAATGGGTGTATAATAGGAGACGAGAAATGTCGGGAGGGGGTTGAGAATACTAATAGAAATTTCATAGATGCAGATCCCATTCATAAACGTTGCCCGTATAGCAAATGAGGCAACCAATTTGCATTTTCGTCTTCATGTCGGCTGCTTGCTTCTGCTCCTGACGAACCGGCAGCGTCAGAGGCTACACACACACACACACACACACACACACAACATACACTTACGCTTCTTGCTTGTTGAATTCACATGCCGACCCACAAGACTTCGCGAAGCAAGTAACCACCAGCACTTGAAGTTTTGCTTTATGTTGGATCCTGTTTGGAATTCCTATTTCTTCTACCTTCTTAGGTACGTACTGGAGCGAGTGGTTATAGGCGGGGTTATGGACACCTGTTTGAGATTGTGCTTAAACCTTTCCACCTGTACGTTACGCGAAAACTTCCCCACTGTGCTGTGTAAGCAGACAGTCACAGTCAGCACGGAGACTGTTGACTAGGCTATTCACGAGCAGCGTCCTGCCGACCGTGTGCCACTGGCTGCAGTTCCCCGTCCTGCTATTTGCAGTCAGACATGGCGACGTTTAACGAACTATGTACCCAAAACTCGTTGTCTGCCTGTTCGTCATATCAGTCAGTAAATTTAGTGACAGTTGTGACGTTTGTTGCACTCAGCCTGCGGGCTGGTCGGCCGAGGAATTGTGGCTTATTTCCCAGTTGGGTCAACAGACTTTTCTGTTTTCCAAAATGTGTAAGTCGTCTATGGGGCCCACCAAGCTTCCTGTGCAGTGGGCTCTGCTAGCACTTATGCAGGGGCAAACGGCTGGGGGCTGGAATGGAGCTGCACCTTCATTCCACCATATGACTTTGCGGTACGTATTGGAAGTAGTCTGTATTGGTAGAGAAAGGAGATGAGCAGTGAAGACATAAGGGCAGTGGAGGGACAGTTCCTGTTAGGTGCACGTGAGAGGTTAGCGTCACGCTCCGGCTGCTTTACCCTGTTCTTACGTATCACTGACTTCTTTATAATATTGCAGATGTATTACCTCCAGTGCCTTGTATTCTGTCTGCATTCCTTAGCGTCTACAGGTTTTTGATAACCAACAGGCCTACATCAGGCAGTGCGTACAGAATTGTGTGTTGTTTGAAATCTAATATTATGCACAGTTTTAGGAATCGATCATAAACCTGTAGGACTATTTACGATCCAGTGAGAAGTTTTACGTGAAATGGGTGGACACATCACGAATTGGGTTGTGCGAACAAAAGTTGTCCGTGGGCCTAATTAAGCAGTCCGTCGTGAAGTTGTGTGGGGGAGTAGAGGTACTGCGCCACTTATTCCTGAAGTCAACAGTGTTCGTAGCTGAGAGGGCAGTTTCACTCTTCCCTGGAGGCACACCAAGCCATACTCAACGAATACTCTCTGGGCGTTCTGTAAATTTTCTGCGATATTGTGCTCTGATGTTTGTTGTTTGAAACTGAAGCAATAAGGTACGAAGGTTCTGGTGTGTCCACCGCACGATGTGATCAAGACGCTCGCTGTATTGTCTCGTCCCTCGTCCCTGCCATCCTAAGTGCAGCAGTTATTATCGGCAGTTCAGGCGCCGTTCTCATTATTCTGTAAGGCCCTTAGCCACAGTCTTCATCCGCGCTCCAGTATTATATTGATTGGGAAACCCTTGCAGCCAAACAATGGTTTATCTTGAAGGAGATTTGAGGAAGCCTAGGCTATACGGCAAGAGGGTGGTGTGGTTGTAGGGTAGGGGTGGGTGCACATAAAGAAGAGGGCGATGAAGGAGAATTAAGGTCTATGTGGGAGGAGGGGTAGCTAAGAATGAGGGGATGAAATTGTTCCTATGGTCTTGTAATGCAGGTTGTTCTTTGCTTGTGTATGGTGTTGGGATAGTTGGTGTTGTACAGATGAGCTGGCTGAGATTGCAGCATTCCGAGTTGGCCTGTTTCACAGTGTTTGCTGATATGTTATTGAAGGGTGACCGGTTGTAGCATGTAGCTGTACTGTCATTAGTGGAACTGCCGACAGTGAGTGTAGTCTTTGTAGTATAGGGAGTATAGTTTTGTGAACATTTCAAGGCCGTCGTGTGTAGATCGGAAGGTGTCGTGCCCAGGAGAATTCGAACGGAAGGAACGAAGAGCGCGGACAGAGCGCATATCGTCGCTGTTTGTCAGTCGGCCCACAGCACAGCTGTGTATATACTGAAGTGCAGTGCAGATTAGCGCTCGAAATGTCCCATTGTCGACGTACTTCCCCAACATACTCTGTGGCCTATAGCAACCGGCGCAATGAGCTTGTCACATCCAGATTGAACACGTTATTGTGACTATCATAGTTCGTGTGAACAAATGTGGGACACCCGTGGGCGTGGGGTGTGCGGGAGGGAGGGGGGAGGTATAGGTAAGTGCGCTGGAGAGGGTAGGAGAATGTGGACGGTGTCACTTCATAGGCCTGGCTTCTGTCGTCTCATTGTAAGAGCTGAAATATTCTCTACCCATGTATAACTCAACACAGGCAATGTAGGTATAGACTAACAGGGATGCGCGTTCGTGTAGCTATTGTTGCAATGGAAAAACAATGAGTATTACATAATCTAAGTGTGTGTTTGTAGTCTTAGGTATGCAGCATGCAATGCGCATGCGTCATATTGTTATCTGTGGCCTGTCCGGCTCTGTAACATTTTCCCACTATCTCATAAATGGCACGATTTAGGGGGAAAAAAGAGTTTTTGAAAATAAAATGTGTTTTAATATTCTCTACAGCTTTTGTCTGAAACATTTCTCATTCTGAGAAACACTGAGCGAGTTATGATCAGAAATGCATATCGGTCTGCATGTAAAGTACCGGCTATTATTGTGAGATTTTAATGAACCTTACATTTTCTCGACAGATTTAAAAAAAATATATTCAAATTTAATGTAAACCCGTTCAGTGGGAGCGTAGTTGTGTGGGGGCAGACGGACAGACAGTCATAACGGAACTAATAGTTGCTTTTTGTTAATTTTTCGAACGCACCTAAAGGACTGTGGACGCTCTGTGCCACTTACAGACTGTGTGTTGCAGTCTGCATTAACTAACTGCACACAGCGGTCCTTTGTGACAAGCTAACGGTTCCTCAGCTCGTTAAGAAATTCCAGCCACTGTATGGAAGTCGAAGTTTTATTGCTGTGTTCGGAAGAGTCGGCCAGTTCCAACTCAAACCCTCTGAACGTTTTTCCTAGAAGTTGAAAGAATTTCTGTACGATTTCTAATACGTCAATGCACACGAAATTAAAAGGCAGACACGTGCATATTTTTGGTGTAAATGAATTAACAAGGAATTAGTCTCCCGTAGACTTTGTAATGTCGCCATCTCTAAATGAAAACCAACGTAATTGTAGTTCGTAACAACCGGCCACCTGTTGTGATGAGCTGAATGCACAGGGAGACGTCTTTAAATGTGTTATTTAACGATGCTGTTCGTTGGTAAGATTATACGGCGTCGGCGACAAAGGAAGGACGAGTGTGGAGCTTCACTGGGTTGATGCTGACAGCGGCAAGTTCGGTGACCCAGCGCCACTTTCTGCATTACAGATAACAACATGGACGGGTCTGAGATCGAACGGGGCTGACTGATACCAGCGTGAGGCGTGGTATGGCCGACAGAGAGCAAGACAAGTGATTGAATGTGCTGTGGGTGCGGTCCGTGTAGACGCTGATCGTGTCTTACTGTCTTTACGTTTCGGGTCTGCGTCTGATGTGCCGAGGAGATACCGACTGGCATCGTGGAACAGCCAGTTCCCTTGCCTCTGGTCGCTACCAATCCTGTTTCGTAACTACGAAGCCTCACGTTCGAATCTCGGACTTGCCGACCGGCTTACATGATCCAACATTTCATTCGACCTGCTGCGGGCATCTGCGCCGATTGGTGAGGCGTCACGCCTTGAAACAGTCTGCGACGGCTTCCGTCCAAATGCTTGTGATGCTCCTGCATAGTTCGCAGATTTGGAGACAAGGTCTTACTTTTATTTCTGTTTTGTAACCAATTTTACTTAAAGCTGCATAAATTATGCCTCCTCTTGTGTTGGAAAATTAATTCTGAAACAGATTAATATGCGCGTGATAGCATCTTAAGACAGAAAGCCGGTCCGCTGTCAGTCCCCTTCCAACAAAAACTATTCGCGTATTTAAACGCACCACTCCGACTTCGTAACGGCCACTGTCATCACTGGCATAACGTAACTGGCTGTTGTGGTTATAAATATTTCCGCGTCAATAGCAAAGCGTGTAGTTCCATGAGTAAACATTTTGTTGACGAAAATGGTGGAATGGAATTTGGTTCTTAGTGGGTGCAAATGCGGTTTGTTCGGTGATCACCCTGAAGTTCATTATCTTCAGGTCATTGCCAGAAGTAGGCCAGGCGAAGAGTTTCAAAACAGCTAACTGCTGACTTTGGAAACAAACTTTCAAGAAAATACTACTGCTGCAGTTCGATAGACTTCAAACTGTACCGCCGTTAAAAAAGTTCCGTAGAAGAACGATAGAGTAATAAGGAATTAAGGGGCTGCTCCCACAGCTCTTTTCAACAAGCTGGTCGCCATCATGTGCAAACTATTCACGCGATGGTGTCGCTTTCTAAGACCACGACACAGAATGGAGAGCAGCCCACCCTGCCCGCCCACTATAAGGTCTCCATTTCCCGTTCACTTTCTTATTATTAATGAATGGGGTTGTTCCATACCCCATGACTATCTTTTTCTTCTCTTGTGCTAAAATGACGCTGTTGTTCATGTAGAGGATCGTGTAAGAGAACGGGTGGGGGGGGGGCCCTCCCGAAGTAAGGCGATATACAAGAGCCTTCTAAACTATGCCCGGCATGTCTTAGCAATGTGGCTACAGCAGCGGAACCTTTCCTTTTATGTAGTGTGTAAATGGGCTTACCAGAACAATGGAGGAAATGGCTTCAGACTGCGGCAGCCTCCTGCCTGTTCTTCCTGTACGCCACCCGGTCCAGTCGGGTCCTTCACACCCTTCGAAGCTTGTCTAGAATAGATGTTTCAAAACACTCACATTTTATTGTTGCGTAATGACGGCTGTTCAATCTACATCAGATTTATAATGAAATTAACTGTCTAAGGTTTAAAAGTAACTTGATTTATACATAAAGACCTAGTCCGTATCGCGCAGTAAAAACTTTCCTTCGGTTACAAAAACCAGTCAGTTAATGTTGTATAGGGAAATAATCGCTGTTTGTTCTGAGATCCACACAAAACACATAAATACACTGTGTGGGCAGAACGTAGAATTGCTGAATGTTAAACTGGTAGTCTACAGTTAAAGATCCAGCCCGTACCGCGCAGTAAACACACCGTCTCGGTTATAAAAACCAGTCAGTTAATGCTGTATAGGGAAATAATCGCTGTTTGTTCTCAGATCCACACACAAAACACATAAATACAGCTGTGTGGGCAGAACGTAGAGTTGCTGAATGTTAAAATGGCGGTGCATATAGTGACCACTGGGCGTTAATGGTTTACAAGAATAAACCCTTTGATTGAAGCATGTTCATAACACCGAATAAATAGAAGTTACAGTTAAACTGTTATTTAGCTTGTTTTGCTGCTCTGAGATTTTTACTTTGAATTTGGGAGAAAGTGTTTTTATTTAACTGCACGACCCGATAGTTGTAACCCCGTTGTTGTGGAACTTCACTACTGTTCTCAATAGACCTTAATCGAAGTCATTTGAACCCATTCCGTCAGCTGATACTTTGTTCATGAAAGACCTTCTACTGCCCTAACCTGCCATCTAACTCCTAACTCCCGTCTTATTTCCTTCCTTCATATTCGCCTTCCATATTTTGCATACAGTTATCATGTCTCTTATTCATGCTGCATGTCCCATCCAGCATGCTCACCCTGCTCATATCTGGCGCAAAGTGCGATTTGTTCATCTTCTCATTATCCAGTTTTTCGTCCGTCTTCCTGTTGCTTATCTTAGGACCATGTAATAGGAAACAAGATATTGGTGAGGGTAAAGGGAAGGACTTCGACCGGCGAGTGTTGTGTGGCGGCTGGCGGAAATTAAGTAACTGAATGCTGTGTATTGTTGTTGTTGTTGTTGTTGTTGTTGTTGTTGTTGTTGTTGTTGTAGACCGAAGGTACATTTGGAGTGAGTCATTGAACTTGTTACCTCGTTGAGGGAGCTTTATATCGGGAGAACGCGAGCGGAATTTAGTGAGATCTTTGGAAAGCGACCTCTCGGTAGACCGAGAATGAGAAGGGATGACAGCATATATGTATGTATGTTGTCATACATGTATATGCTGTAATGCTGCGAATTTCACATTTTATTCACGTTTGAATAAAGTCATCAATTCAAGAACCAGTCTGCTGAAATATTACGCTCTGTCGTTAGGTTCGTGGTCGCTAAAGTTCCGAAGGATCGAAGTGCGTTCGTATTCTTGTTCAGACACTCTCAAGAACCAAGAATTCCTTTTTGGCTGTTGGGCCGTTAGTTTTAAGGCACTGCGATAATTTTAAGGCACTGCGATAATTCCAAACTTGGCAGGGCAGCTTGTTCCCCATGGGACGCATCATAACATGCGAGAGGGCTAGAATATTCAACGGCACCACTGCGAGAACCTAAAAAGTCACAGATTATACGTCAGTGGATAAAGAGGGAATGAGAGAAAGCGGTTGCATGGAGAAAGCGAGGAAAACTACGATCAGCCTCAAGACAGGGAAGAGCTGGGCGGGAATAAGAACTTGCTACGAGTCTGTGTTGCGGTATTCTCACGCCATTTAATTGGAACGAGTTCGTACCGCGCAGTAAACAACCAATCAGTTAGTGCTGTATTTCGGGTTGCGTCCGCTCCGTACACTCACCACAGGAATATTCAGCACCTTCTTAATCCTTGCTTATGCGTTTTGTAACAGACTGCGGTATGGCTGTCACTAAATGTTATAATTCCACGCATTACTTTCTTTATTATTTTCATTACGAAAGATTACTTGATGATGGCCCAGGTCGAAGCGTGTAGTAAAGTGTGACACAGAACACAGTCATCAACTTGAGTTGTGACTGACTGCCTTTTCATGCTTCCTGTATCAGATTTCCGGTCCAGGAAGTCATGTGTTGTTACTGACTCAACTTCACAATCCAGCAGCGTGCTTCTTTGTAATATTAAAGCTAATACTTAATTTAGCACTTGGACCAGTACGTTGACCTTTTGCGCAAATGGTTATGGGATCGAAATCTGCTCCGGGCTGCCCTGTATTACTGGATAGTGCAAACATGTTGCTTCTAAATACTACTACTACTACTACTACAACCACCACCACCACCACTATCACTACTACAACTGCTGCTGCCACTACTACTACTACTACTACTACTACTACTACTACTAAATAATAATCCAGAATAACCACCAAATACTGGGAGCTGCGATAGGCCAGTCAGCATGGTAAGAGGGCTGGGGACTCGACTAGTCGGGGTTCGCATCTCGGCAGGGCCGAGATATTTTTCTCTTCTGTAGAACGTCCAGCCTGGCTTTGGGACTCACATAGCCACCTAGTTGATGTGTACCGAGGGCTCTGTCCCCGGAGGTTAAGCGGCTGGGTCGAGAGGTTAACCACTCAACGTCTAGTGCTGAGGCTTGGAGTGAGTGTAGCCGTAACTGCTTGGCGGCCAAACAGACAGTTTTGCGTTCTGCCTTTTTACCTTCCCTTTATTTCCTTAAGCAAGGTAAACACACGAAACTCTGTGTATCATGAAATCAGACAACTGGTGTGCCGGTCCACCGTGATGTGTCGCCATCGCCTGTGCGCATCAGGCCACTTTATATATATATGTATAAAACACAAAACTTTTTCTATCTTTCTCCCTCCGCTCAACTATATGCTTTTGTTTTTGCACCATTTATCGTCGGGCGTCGTCTTTGGCGTCGCAGAGATTACAGGGTGATTATTAACACAATCATATTCATGGCTGCATCATCGTTATATGTATGGGTGGGGCGGGGCGGGGAGGACGCTGGAAATGGGACGTTTTTTATTGTCTTTCTCGTGAACGCCACATTTTTCAGTCGGCTCTCCTGCCAAAACATTGCCATAAAACCACATCTTTCTCCCCAACCACCCCTACTCAATTCTCTCCACTCCCAATCTAACTCACCCTCTTAGCTTTTGTCTAACTCTTAAAGAGAAGAATCAGACACAGGACTAACGACGTGCACAAATTTAAGAGTAAAGTGTTCACAAATTTTGTAATTGGCTGTATCTTGTGTTGTGAATGTCAGGAATTGAAATGTAATTATGTGTAGGCTATGCTGTGTTCTTTTGTATCAAATTCATCCCGTAGTAAAGGCGTAGGGGGTGGAGGTGTACATCCGAGCTCTCTTAACCTCGAGACCAGAAGGAGGAAGATTAAAGTATACAGGACGCAGATTATGGACGTTTGAACGGAAGAGTGCTGGCCGGAAGTTGCAGTATATTTGACGGTGAGGCGCATCACGATGTTACTGTATGTCAGGTGTTGCGTGGGCGATCAGGTCGACGATGAGATAGACTGGACATGTAGCACGTGTGGGTGGGAAGAGAAGTTCTTACAGGGGATTTGTTATAAAATGTAATTGTGAAAGAAAACATTGAATAACAAGACGTAATTGACAGGGTAAATGTAAAATTTGTTGTACGGAAATAGGGCGAGGTAGTTGGGGGGGGGTTCAGAAGTTGCCGGCTGTGGTGAACACATTAGTGAACCTTCTTGTTCCGTAAGGTGAGAATTTGGTGGCTAGCTGAGGAACTATCAGTTTCTCAAGAGTGACTTAATTATTTCCATCATTTCTTGTTTGCCAAGTCACACGTAATTAGGCGCTGTCAGTGCAAGTCACAAGTCAGAAGTACCCCGTGCCCCCGTACACAGCTCAGCTGTTGGCCTCTTTGTGTTAGCTGTTGTGTGTGTGTGTGTGTGGTGTGTGGGTGTGTGGTGTGTGTGTGTGTGGTGTGTGTGTGTGTGTGTGTGAGCTTTGCGTTATTTAGTTGCGTTTTTTGAGTTCAGCAAATTGCTTCCCCAAATGGGATGAGGCGAGGTGTTTGTGTGTGCTGACGGATTGTGAAGTAGGCGATCGTGGTGTCCATCTTATGTCCAGGTAGATGCGAAGGTTCCAGTGTTGTGTAACAAATATGATAAGGTAAGGAGGCATTAAGTCGACAGGACATTTCAAAATCCGTATTTTATCTGACAACTATTGTTTTTCACCTTCTGCCGCTCCTGCGTCACGGGTGTGAGCGGTCGGCTGAGTGTTCTAGGTTAAGCCGCAATAAACGTGACAGCTGTAGCTGTTCAATAGAAAATGGCTCAGTGTCTTGACGGAGCGCTCAGTTATGGTTACTGTAGGTGTGCAATGTAGACACATGGCGGCAGGTTACTGTACATTGACACTGCAACTGAGAAGTATTTCGTTACGGCAGCCATTCGCGAGATGTAATTTCATTTGTTTAGGCTGTTCACCGTCCGTTACATTCGGTATTCAGTGCCACCGCCGTCTGCTGTAACATTAGCATTTCTTCAAATGTTACTTGGAGGTGACAAGATTTTCTTGCGAGCCAACCAGCTGGCATTAGGAGGTACTTGACAGTAGCGCCTGGGAATAGCAAATCAGAGAGGAGGTACAGTCTGCTGCAGCTACACAACTTCATCGGGTATTCTTGACACTTCAAGATACCAAGAGCAGGAGGTGGGGGATTCTGAAATCATTGCGCCTTTCTCTTTCCTCCAGCCCGGCTTTTCATCGTGTTATAATTCCCTTATAAGTGAACTGCTTAGAGCAACAGCGGCCAAAGTCGCATATTTATGCAGATTCGAGTCTTCTGAGATGTTATGCTGTGTCGGTGGGCGAGTAGTTCGCGGCGACGTTTCGTGTTGTTCATCTTCATGGTGACTTAGTGCAAGTTCTTTTTAGCCTGCTTGAACCTGAAGATGACGGCATTGCGATACGTCGAAGCGTTAGCACTGCTCTACAGACGTCACATTCACACGCAAGAAGTAGTACCGCTGAGGGAACCTCATGTCTCGCATTACGTACTCATTAGTGGCAGTGTCGATGATACGGCTGTGTAGTGCTGGTAATTACATACTGCGAAGTTCCTGGCAATCATGTAATTAACTTGCGAATGTTTCGGGAGGTCACAAAAGAATGACAAGAAAACAGAACGGACACGTGTGTTATCAAGGCTTGTGAATTAGCTGTAAGCTTTGTATTCACGTTGTGCGTACCGACCGATGTGAAACAGCGGAGTGCTGGGTGCTGGATCGTGTCTTCCGTAACTCATACATTTTTATATCCATCTTACGAACTGCTGTCATTTTGCCTTGTGAACATTTCGTAATTTTAAATATCAGTTTCAGTTTTAAAGATAGCGTCTTCTTGAACTGACTCAGATGGGAAGGTTGAGTTGCAGCACGTATGTGGTTACCTCTCTGGTGCAGGAACTGGTGCTGTCTAATTCAAGGTTAATAGGCCTATTGGCGGCGACTATACTTAATCGTAACATCGGTGTGGATGGAGTGGTCACTAGGCCCATCCTGATTTGGAAGTTAGTCACCCTCCGAGGTTACGTCATAGGCGGTTCCGACACCGACGATGTAAACGGACACGACGTTAATTCGAGACGGATATTAAATTTGGGAGGGCGGTTTCAGACAATTTTTTTAACCAATGAAAGGGACACATCCGTACTTAGCTAAAAATTAAATAAAAAAAATAAATGGTAAATAAATTACAATTCAACAATCCAGACAGACAGACAGACAGTGTACTGCACGTATAACGGAACGTTCAGGCGCGTTCACGGAAACATTGTTGCAGTCGAAAAGCGATAATTATTACGTATTCTGAGTGTGTGTTTGCAGACTTATTTATTCAGCATGCCTTGCACCATATTGCCATACGTGGCCTGTCCCGCTCTACAGAATTTTTTCCGCATTATCTCGTGAACGGCACGATTTTCGGAAAAAATGTTATGAGCATAAAATGTGTGTTTGATCTCCCCTACAGACGTTTGTCTCAAATATTTTTCATTCTAAGAAGAACTGAGCGAGATATGATCGAAAATTTGTATTGGTCTTCATCTAAAGTGCCTGCTATTCTTGTGCGATTTTAATAAAACTTGAATTTTCTCGACATTTTTTAAAAATATAATCAAGTATCAAATTTCATGAGAATCCGTCCAGTGGCAGCCGAGTTGTTCCGTGCTGACTGACAGACGGACAGACACGACGAAGCTAATTGTCGTTTCCGCAATTCTGCGAACGCGCCTAAGTATGATGCGTGTCCTTTGGAGCTGTCTCAAGTCGGTCATAAAACAGGTGGCGATGCAACGAGTCCTTCAAGAAGCGAAGCGCTGAAGTCTGGCGAGACAGACGCCGCTTCTCCTTCAGATTCTCGTCATAGCGTCCCCATAGTTCATCGTCTAGATGTTGCTGATCGCCACTCCTTTGAGTCAGCGGCCACAGACACTTCGCTGCCGGCTTCAATGAGTCCAGGTCCCTCGTTTAATACTGTAACAGTGTCGAGCCTCTCCTTAGGTTCCGTTTCTTCAGAATCTTCAACTTCTTGAACGGCGGTTTGCTTCCAGATTTGTTTGGGGTGTTTTGACGAGAGCTGAACATGTGAGTTTAGCAACTGGAAGACGCGTTCAGCTTCGCGTTTGCGAATTTTCGCTCTTCGTTTAATACGTTGTGTGTGGGGACAAAAGACATAAGATGAGACGAAGTAAGTCTGTGAATGATTGTAATTAAGATTCCTTTGTAAGTCCTTGTGCGTCCTTTATGAAGGAAAAATGAGCCGCGTCTGTCCGGAAGGAATCACGTGTCGGTAACCAAACCCTGTCAGGTCTTCAGGCAGTTCGGTGCCGAAGTTGCGCATACAAATTGCCATGCTGGCATGAGACTCGTGACAATGGGCGCAGTGCGTCACACTGTACTTAATGGCATACATTTGAGCCCACTCTTGCCATATTTATTGACAGATCTTGTTGCAATTCAGTATACACGCAGTGTATCTCTGTGCAATGCCGTAGTGCAGTGTTCTGCAAAACGTTGTGCTCCCGAACCCCCTTGTGACTTCGAAAAATAAACATGGATCCCCTTATCCTTGCTGACGTAAACATAGAGTGGAGAGTGGCCGAACGATAGGTATCAGAAATTAAGAATTTACGTTTGGAAACTGATGTTAGATAGCTACGAATGCACACAATATGCGTGACACTGCATTGCATGATTGTGGCTTAATTAATGTGATTGTGGTCACAGGAAGTTTCTTTATTAGATATACCGACGGTCACACCAAACAAACATACCGCCAATTAAAGACATTCCGCGATTATTTTTAACATAACGTTATTACTTTAATTAAAGCTATAACTAAACTTAAACAGTAGACATTTCAGAAAAGTGTCAGCAGATCGTCTAGGAAGTGGTCGCGGGTCCCTTGAGATAAGCGGAGCACAGTTTGGAAACCGAAGCCCAAGAGCTTTGTAAGTTGCTTGAAAATTGGTGCGATGAAAGAAATATATATATATATATATATATTCCATGTGATTGAAATTCAGTGTGACACACATAGAGATGTGAAGCACAACGTATGACACACAGTACCACTGAGCAGTTTTGAGTTCCGCGAAAAATCGTAGCAAGAAAGGCGGTAAATTTTATGACAGTCATTGCGTCATTGCCATGAATTATACACCATAAAACGGTATGACGTATTGCAATTAAAGAACGCCTGTGCAAATTATGTGATGTACGTCACATAGTACGCCATTTGTAGTCTTGCTGTTTGCCTGTTTAACGTATGTAGCCTGGAGTGACCATACTAATTGTCTTTAAACGTGGGAAGCATAGAACCAGCACAGCTATTGGAACTCGCCTGTTAAGGTGATATAACTGACGGAACCATCCATGGATTTGTCAGTCTTCGTGGAGTTCTTTCTTGTTATTTTCGAAATCTGCAGGCTGTCAACACATGAAAACCACGCTTTCTTCAAAATCCGTACTCATTCGCCACAGAGGATAATTACCACCAAATGAAACGTGCGATAGGAAACAGCGTTCTTGTGTGCACCAAAAATCATTCGGCTTGTATGGTCTCGTGTAGCTTGCAGAGTTAAGTACTGGAAACGATTGTTCTGTGTTTAGTGCCATGACGAGGCTTATGGCATTAATAGAGAGGCCAAGAGCGGGAGACACTGCAGACCGCAGTATTGGTCTTGTGGCCTGTGAACAGATTAGCAGCTAACAGCGTCTGACTTGCCGATGCGGTAGTTTCCAATTTACAGTCAGTCAGATCTCATACGAAGCTAATGATAAGTATCCGTTAAAGTTGATGTAGCATCCTGTCGCGCGTCGTAAAAACATGACTTCCAAGCCACAAGAAAATGTGTTTAATTTCACTGTAATGGTTGCCCTCCCATTGTGTTGTTACATTACGAGTTCGGTAAGTAGTTTGTAGTCTTGCCACCAGACATAGCTGTTCGTGGCACCAACATCAGGCTGTCGGATAATAAATCTTAAAAAGGCAGATATGCGTGTAAGATGCTGGTTTTCTTTTCGTGAGATATCAAATATTGCACACGTTTAGTTCCTTTGTTTTGTTGTGTCTCCTAGTATTATCTCTTCCATGTATATAAAATCATCTGTCTCAAAAGCATCATTTTAAAAACATGTTTCCAGCAATATGTGCGGTTTTTTACAGTTCGTATTCTGATATTTTTGAATTCAAAACGATATTCAAGATATTTCTTGCGTCCAGGCCTTCCTTGTTTTCTTCGCCCTTCTGCGTTATTTAACGCCGTGCGGTAAGCTTCAGTTCAGTTCCGTTCAGTTCCGCTCAGTTCTGTTCAGTTCAGTCCCATTCAGTTCAGTTCATTTCAGTTCCGTTCAGTTCATTTACTTTCAGTTCAGTTCAGTTCCATCAGGTCAGTTCTGTTCAGTTAAACTTCGTTCAGTTCAGTTCCATTAAGTTCCGCTCATTTCAATTGAGATCCGTTCAGTTCACTTCAGTTCAGTTCCGTTCAATTCATTTCAGTTCCGTTCAGTTGAGTTCCGCTCAGTTCCTTTCAGTTCAGTTCCGTTCACTTCCGTTCAGTTCGTTTCAGTTCAGTTCCATTCAGTTCACTTCAGTTCAGTTCCGTTCAGTTCATTTAATGTCATTTCCGTTCAGTTAATTTCAATTCCTTACGGTTGAGTTAGATTCAGTTCTTTCAGTTCCGTTCCGTTCAGTTCAGTTCCGCTCGGCTTAGTTCCGTTCCGTTCAGTTCCTTTCAGTTCAGTTCCTTTCAGTTCAGTTCCATTCAGTTTCTTTCAGTTCAGTTCCGTTCATTTTCGTTCCGTTCCGTTCCATTCAATTCCGTTCAGTCCAAATCCGTTCAGTTCCGTTCCGTTCAGTTTAGTTCAGTTCGCATCCAGTGCTGCATCCCTTCACATGTTCTGCGTAAATGTTTTTATATTCAGAACTTTTCTTTTCTACTTCTGTTCTATCTTGTCAAACATACTGAAAGTAATAAATTTTTGGTGACTAAAATAAAGTGTTTTATATTAGTGTATTTTATTGTTTATTGTATTATGTTGAAGGTATTTAGATTTTCTGTACTTGACCTAACGTAATGATTCGGTCTCCTGGTTTCTGTATATCTCGCGCGCTCATAACACCGGATGACGTCATATTGGGGTGACCTGCTTAGGTTGTTTGTGTTTATAGTAATCACTTAATCCGTCTCGAGGGTTCTTTTCTGCTGGGAAATGATTCTGGGTCACTGGGTGAGCGTCCACCGACGATTTGAAGAAACGTGGTATCGTTGCCGAAGGCGAAGATTTCTTGGACGTCCTGGCTCTTGAAATCTAAGCAAGAAATATTCCAAGATTCTCAGAACCTTGAAGATAGATGCATTCTGTTCCTTCGAAAATTTGGCTACCAGTTACCCAGTTACACGGGTACGCCGTTGCGAAAACCCGAAACCTTGTGTCACACCGGCGTGCTTATGACAGGATTACAAGCGGTGTGCTGCAGAGCGTACTTTGCCGGCGTCACCAAGACGTTCTGTACTACCAGACTGTCATACATTGTCCGGTACAAGCATAAATGTAAATTCATTTGCGGTGTTACGGTCTTCACCAAATTCGGCTGACATTTCCATTGGTGCCTCTTACGCCGAACTTCATGGAAATCGAGAAATAAAATGTGGGAAGTACGTACAGGCAGGCAATCAAGGGACTTCTCACAATTTAAGAAATCCGAAAGTTCATCGTCGTAATTAAGGAAAGCCCGCCACATATCCTTATATTCAGCCGAACACCCAGCTGTTACCGAAGTGCTGCTAACCTTTCCATGTACATTCCGACAGAGCGCTCCCCGATTTACGAAAGATCATTGCGTTTTCAAAAGTTCTCAGGCTTGGCCCGTTTGTCCTTCTGGTAAGAGCAACATGTAAATGAAAATAAATGGGGAGCAGGGGAGCATTAACCTAGATATATTTAAATATCCAGTCCGTACCGCGCAGTAAACACACTCCGTCTCGATTATAGAAACCAGTCAGTTAATGTTGTGTAGGGAAATAATCGCTGTTTGTTCTGAGATCCACACAGAGCACATAAATGCGCTGTGTGGGCAGGACTCGAGTTTTTGAATGTCATACTTGGTGGTACGTGACGGAACCACAGGGCTTTGAATGGTTAATGCAGTCCGGTTTGTCTTACACAGAAACTTTAAAGCCAACCTTCTGAGTTGGAAGATAGATCGTTGTTGCAGAAAATCGTTGGTCTCTTGGAAGTTGTCTGTGTGGACAAGAGCAAAGGAAGGGGAAAGAGGAGGCAGAAGAAATCAGAGCCCACCCTGCCCCCACAAGTTTCCTCAAAATACAAACTCGGTTAAGAGCGTGCTGTGGTTTCAACTTGGGGACTCCTAGAGCAGCTGCTAGTCGCAGAACAGGTCTGGCACTGCTGCTGTTGATGGCTGGTTGGTTGGTTACCTTCCTCAAAGGCCAGCCGCGGCCCAGCATGAGAGATGGTTCAGTGGCGGATTGGCTGGCAGGTCGACTGCTGGGAGGGAGTAATCTTCGGGGGCTTCTGCACTGAGAAGAATTCGATAACTGAACAAGAAATGCTTTTACATTTTCATAACAATATTTGCCAGGAAGGTGATTATTGTAAATTTCGTCAGGTTTCTACACAGAAGATGGCCCATTGCAAAATTTTCCAAGCATATGTACTATTGTGAGACTTCAAAATTACGTATCCAAACCTACCGTCTGCCAGGAATGTTCGGTTGTCCTCTTTCTCCAATTTTTCTTTAGGTCCTGTAAAATTTGTATGGTTTTAACCAACAAATGCACACAATTATGTGCACTTTTTGATTCATTGTATTATAATTTACAGAATGGCGAATATAAAATTCCTGTAAACTTTTAGCGTACGGCTTATGTCAGACTTCCTGCAACTTTTTATCATACTGACTTGCAATTTTACAGATAGTGTCTTTTTTTTTTACTTCCAGCTGCACTAAGTGCAAGATTGCAAATGCAGTAAATCTGTATGCATATTGCAGGCCTAATGTAAGGTGAAAAATTCGAGTTCAGAAACATTGGGTTAAGGGTGTTTGATAGTAACTGAGAATGCAAACTTTTAAACTGAAAGTATGAAAGGAAGAGAAGGCTTCAAATTCGTAGTGTAGGTGGGATGATGATATTATTAAAGAGGACAGACCCATGTGTTGGAAAGATGTTGACCCGATTACACTTTCACGGGGGTAAGATCCAGTGGCTTACTTAACACGGTAATGAATTTTGGGGTTTCAGCAATCTGTGATGAGTTTTAACTTTCCAAAGGGGAGGTCGTGCTGTGAGTTACATATCGCACCTTTGTGAGAATAGTGACACGAGTCTTGATTGTTAGATTTCTGGAGAAATTGGGGACGATCATTAGACAGAAGCGAGAGTTTCGGTATTACTCTGAATACAGCTGGTTTGGATACGATAGAGTTTGTCTTGTATCATTTTTCTGGAGAAGGTCGGAATTATATTCGGTCATTTTTCAGTTTTTGACCTTTGAAAAAAAGCAGAGGTGGCCGTTAGGCCTACTGTGTACGTGAGGTGTCGACAGCAGGGTGTTTGTATTTGGTTGTGCACGTGCTGTTCACTGGGTTCACCATCGTTGCAACACAAAAGAAAAAAGACTCGCTTCTGACCTTACGCTTCAAAATTCCGCCGACCAGAGACTAAGAAATATCCGGCATCATGTACCATTTCAATACTAAGAGTGACCTGAATTGTATTTAAAGATTCAGTCCGTACCGCGCAGTAAACACTTCGGCTCGGTTATACAAACCAACAAGTAAATGCTCTACAGCAGAATAATATCTGTTCTTGTAAGAACGATACGCAGTACATAAACCCTGTGTGTTAACGTATATATATATATATATATATATAAATTTTTACCCAAGTTGTGTGTAAAGTAGCAAGTGTGCTTTAGTGGTTTAAAGTGATGTGGAATTGGTAGCCGTAGGAGTGTCGCTGGAGTCGAACGACAGACAAGAGACATTCCGTCCCTGAGACAGGGGGACCTCACGTAGAGCACCAGTAGGCAGTGGCAGAAGGTGGGGTTTTCTTCGATAACTCCACCTGACAGCGATCTTAATATGCTGTAAGGTGTCGCACCAGCACTCAGAGTAACAAACCTACCGCTGCCACAGACTCAAGTTTCGCCGAAGACGTGATATTCGTCTGAAAACACTTGGTCACACACATAGCAAGTCTATCAAAGTCCGATGTCGGTTTTGATGAAAGTGGATGGAGCATGTGATAACATGGCCGTATTCAGGGAGTTCAACTTGGCAATAAGCAAATTACACAGCACAGCACAGCATAGCTAACCCTGTCGTGCCGTCTTACGTCCGAAGTTCTGTCAGAAGTTGGAAACTTGCTTGTGACAAATATTTCGTAACCACGGCCGAACTGATGCATATCCAATGCAGGTTTATCATAAGCAGATTTGCTGCTGCTGTATCAGATATAGCTAGCTACGTGGCTTGTAGTGTAATTACCTCCGCACTGGGTCTGAGCTCTGAGTACGGCGCAAAGCATTGAATATCGACGCCAGGCAAGATGGACCGTCATGACTGACAGCTGGAGTAATGAACTCGGCCTGTTGCGTCTTTGGTCCTTGCATTTTGGCGCTCCCTATAGTTACGCCATGTTTATTACTAATATCAATTAATATTATTAATGTTCAGTATGGCATACGAAACTAAAACTATAGTTAACTGTTGTTTGGGAAGTCGGGGTAGCTCAGTTGGTATAGGGATTAGGCTATGGGTTGGAAGATCTGGTGCTCGATTCCCGGTAGAGGCAAGGTATTTTTAACTTCTCCAAATGGTCCACACCCACTCTAGGGTCTACCCATCGCCCCACTCAGGGACTGAGGAGGAGGGGGGTGCTGTTTACCCGGTGTTAAAGCGGTCGGACCGTAGTGAAGGTGACCACGCACCTGCAACTTGCCCCGAGGTTAAGAATGTAAGGAGCTATACGTGTGCCCCCCATACATCTTCATGACGTGGACTTGGCCAGCTAACTAACTTTGTCGTAACCGCTGCTATATAACAAATTTAATTTAGCGTGTACTTTAAAGTAACTTCTTGTAGCATATTTTACGGGTAAAGTGAAGTAATTTGAATGTCCTGCATTACGAAGTCTGTAATGAATACAGAATTATTGTTAGTCTGCTGGCAGTTTGACAGTTTACAGGATATCAGTCAGGTGTCAGTGACATCTGCAGTTCGTGTTCTGTATCAGAGGTTCACCTCAGTTACAGTTTATATGTCTCAGCGGTCAGAGACGTATGAAGGTACTTGTGCACCTCGATACGCATTTCGTGATAAATGCAAGTCATTTAGCCCTGTTTGAGCTGTGCAATGATAATAGCACAAGGCGAGGAGCTTCTTATGTCGGATAAGGCAGAACGATTAAGGCTATGCAGAGAACTGCGGAGAGGGGTCACTGGTAGCAGACTTGCCTGTCGTAAGGGGATTGTAGGAGTGTGTTAGAGGTGGATATTGGTGAACAGACTGCGAGGATGGGAGATGGGGGTGGTGCTCTGGGACAGCTCTGTATGAGAGTTGGATATTGGTGAACAGACTGCGAGGATGGGAGATGGAGGGTGGTACTCTGGGACAGCTGTGTATAAGAGGTGGATATTGGTGAACAGACTGCGAGGATGGGAGATGAAGAGTGGTACTCTGGGACAGCTGTGTATAAGAGGTGGATATTGGTAAACAGACTGAGAGGATGGGAGATGGGGGTGGTGCTCTGAGACAGCTGTGTATGATAGTTGGATATTGGTGAACAGACTGCGAGGATGAGAGATTGGGGGTGGTACTCTGGGACAGCTGTGTATAAGAGGTAGATATTGGTAAACAGACTGAGAGGATGGGAGATGGGGGTGGTGCTCTGGAACAGCTGTGTATTAGAGGTGGATATTGTAAACAGACTGAGAGTATGGGAGATGGGGAGTGGTGCTTTGGGACAACTGTGTATTAGAGGTGGATATTGGTGAACAGACTGCGAGGATGGGAGATGGAGAGTGGTGCTCTGGGACAACTGTGTATTAGAGGTGGATATTGGTGAACAGACTGAGAGGATGGGAGATGGGGGTGGTGCTCTGGGACAGCTGTGTATTAGAGGTGGATATTGGTGAACGGACTGCGAGGATGGGAGATGGAGGGTGGTACTCTGGGACAGCTGTGTATAAGAGGTGGATATTGGTAAACAGACTGAGAGGATGGGAGATGGGGGTGGTGCTCTGGGACAGCTGTGTGTTAGAGGTAGATATTGGTAAACAGACTGAGAGGATGGAAGATGGGGGTGGTGCTCTGGGACAGCTGTGTATTAGAGGTGGATATTGGTGAACAGACTGAGAGGATGGGAGATGGGGGGGGGGGTGCTCTGGAACAGCTGTGTATTAGAGATGGATATTGGTGAACTGACCTAGGAGATGGGAGATGGGGGTGGTGCTCTGGGACGCCTGTGTATTAGAGATGCTAAATATTTACGATGTGTTACCCAAGATTTTACTTCTTTAGTTAGTACACTGGTTATGTAAGTGTAATTACGTACTGCCAGTGTGCGTGTGTGTGTGTGTGTGTTTGCTTTCGTCTGCTGAGTGCGCATTTGCTGCATTCTTGTGGATCGACAGACATGTCAAAGCTTCTTGCGGCTAAACATTATATCTTGACATTCATTAACTGCCGTGTAATTTGTGTTTACTGTCAGTTCATGTGGCAGTTTCTTTGAAACTGTCCACAGAACTGAATTGTTGTTACTTGTAACGTTCTTCAAATTCGAAATGCTCTATAAAAATATTTGAATTCGAACGTACGAATGACGCTTATTGTAAAGTGCTGCTTCTTTTTAATTATTATTCCTAAAGTAGAGCTCAAACAGCGTCTTGCACAGCTACAAGATGTTTCCCCACACCAGTGCAGTACAACTGTGTTCCCAGTTTGAGTCCCGTGGGATTCTCGTATCTCCCCAGACAGTCATGTCTTCCGCCGTTCCTTCTTCCCCTTTCTTACAAAACAGATAAGAAGTAGAGGGGAAGGGAAGAATAGCAGGAAATAAGGAAGATTCTTAAAACCAATGGCTGTTTGTAGGTAGAGGATGGAATACAGCAGGTCTGAAATCTCGTTAGCACGTTTCAGCAGTATCGAGCCTTCAAACTGTGTGCCATAATACACCTACGCTGAATAAGAAGAAAGTGGGAGGCTGGAGAGAGCGAGACGGAGGGAACAAATGGAAGGAGAAGGGAAGAGGGAGATAGGGACATTGAGAGTCTGTAGTTTCCAATAATTAAACGAAATCTACTGTATTTATCTGCATCCAAACAGACATTCCAATTTACATCGAAGAGTTTTATCCCGTAGTAACGTGCTTTTGTGATTCAACTTATAAGCTTACTGAAATTGTGCGTATAAAGAAGCACCAAACGAAATAACTACGTGTCTGTCTGTCTGTCTGTCTGCAGACCTCAAACTGTTGGGTGGAGGCTAACTTTGCGGTATCCAGATTCTTCTTCACTCGCTGCACATTTTAGCATGTAAAGAACTCCTTGTCACGCTGTGTGTCCCTGCCCCATGTACATGCGCGGTGCCGCCGTTAACAGCAATGTTCCGTGCCTGAAGAACTTCATTCACCACCATTCATACGTGAAATGACCAACCGTCATCCAGCTGTCAATTCCACATTTATATCTCTTAGATTCGTTGTTGGTGTGCTTGACCAGTTGTAACACGTGACCATATGAACAGTTTACAGCTTTCCATAACATTTAACACGTGGCTAATGGACGTCGTTGCTGCTTTACCGTTTTCCATATGACTAACTGAATGACGAACTAACTGACCTCTGGCGTAATGACTAGTAAGATAATTCACCAACGAACGAAGCACGAACGAACCAACCAAACAACCAACCAACCAACCAACCAACCAACCAACCAACC
>Ga0123352_10002212_pt1 | contig 26927 bp, 16 predicted proteins | sample TergutLab28metaG_FD_89700 | JGI IMG/M metagenome (GOLD analysis project Ga0123352, IMG submission 89700) | Labiotermes labralis P1 segment gut microbial communities from Petit-Saut dam, French Guiana - Lab288 P1 | ecosystem: Host-associated > Arthropoda: Insects > Digestive system > Gut ... | reverse complement strand
TTTTTCTATGGATTTTTTTTTTTTTTTAATTTTCTTGTTCCCCCCATTTATATATTTTTTTTTTTTTTCCTTTGTTCCCCCCCCCCCCCTCAGCAGATGCAAGTATGGTGCCTGGAATGATACCACATCCAAATTTCTTTCCAAGTCTCTATTGACCAACTATCCTGTCACTTGATGCTATATAAACTGAGCTTCCTTCATTATTAAGTAAACAGGTACTGCACAATATAAATAAAGTGTTGCAACCTGAGTACAGATGTGGGCATATTTTCCAGTATGAATAAGCTACGATCAGAGACAGCTGAAGCAGATGCCGTTTTGAAGCAAAAACAGTTGGAAGAGGGTCCTCAAGCAGCATTTGGCTATGGTGGAAAATTTGGTGTACAGACTGACAGGTTTGTATTAATATAACATGGACATAGATAGTTTATTGGACATATACCCATGGTCCACTGCTGCCAATGTTCTTAGTGTAGGAGAGTGGTTGATGTTCTTCCAGTCTAGTAGACTTGCCTGCTGATGTGAGTCATGCAGTGACAGACTGAGAGCTGAAGATTTGACAGTATATTCAATACGTTTATCATTTTATTATCTGCACTGTGGTGGTAGAGGCATGGATTCAAGAGTGTTAATACCAAAGCCTCATACTGCATACGATCTGCACCAGGTTCATCCACCTCACATCATTGAAAATTATCTCCCCCTTAAAGACTTATCTTCATGTTGTCTATGCATCACTATCTTTGTGTTCCAAGTGGCTGTTTTTTTTTAGAGGTTTTTGTCACCAATACCTGGTGGGCATTTATTTTCTCTCTTGTCATGGGTCACATGCCATCAGTGCTTGTAGTGTTGGAAGGACTTCCTTTAGCAGTTGCTGTTTAGCTGAAATAAATATACCATCTTATTGAACTTGAAGTTTCATTTGCATGTTTGGGAAGCTCGTGATGTTTCATCTGCATATTCGGGAAGCTCATGATAGAGAACTAGTTCTGAGTGAATTTAGTCCTATCGAATGTTTGGAACTTGTTGGAGTATTCTTATTGCACCTCAAACTGCTTATGTCATTATGGTAACTTTACAGGTATAACATTTTACCAGTTCTTATGTTGCACTAAACACATGATGTTCTGAGGTTTCAGATTTTTTTTTCATGTCAGGACCATGCTACAAACCTCAACTATCATTTGCTAAACTGTAAGATATTAACTTTTTGATTATCTTTTTCTCATCCTGTTCATTACTGTGTAATTTATGCACATGCTATGTAATGATTAAATAACCTAATAATTATGACCTGATTATGTATTCACGTGGGAACCTTCTGAGAGGTTTTCACACTAAGAAACTTCCTGTGAATTTTTGTTTATATCATCAGAGCTACATTTCTGTATATTGTGGATGTTTTAGTGTATCTGGATACTGAAATGTACTTTGTAGGACTTTTCAATTCTGTCATGTTGTTTATCCAGAATGGACAGCTGTGCTGTTGGACATGATTACATAGCCAAGTTGGAGAAGCACGTGTCACAGCGCGATTATAGCACTGGGTTTGGGGGCAAGTTTGGTGTGCAGACTGATCGACAAGACAAGGTACATAATAGTGTGAGCACCACTCACAGAATTGGTGAAATGGCTGGGTTCCAAATAAAGTTACACATTATGTAATGGTTAACAGAGCCTTGAACTCACCACAGGCAAGTGGATGGTGACAGGTGGCAAAAGCAATATTAGCATTGGTCTAAATATATTTGAAATGTTACAACAAATGATTTGTTGCCACGTGTATGGCCGACACTGCAGAGTGACGATTATATTAAATTTTTTGTCTGTTCTTAAAATTCGAATTTCATAATTTCATGTTCTGTATGTCATGACAGAACTGGGCAGAATGAGACTGCATTATTACAAAATGCCGATTTTATTGTGTCTCAGAGCTTGGCACATTTATCATGTAGTATGACTGTATCCATCAGGAATTATTGAACTGCGGTTTAAAATTAGACTCTGAATTTTCAGCACACGCAAGCTTTCTATGCAAAAGAAGTTCGTGTGACAGTAGCCATGCTGGGACGCAGTAAAATGGACACTGTATTTTGACATTTGCCTTCTGCTGTCACATGCTTTGAAACAACAATGGGCATTGCTGTGATTGTGTTCAAGCTCCGTACCTCTTTGTTAATGAAGCTGCATTTTGCAGAGTGCAGAAGACTGGGGCTATAAGGAAAAGATACAGAAGCATGGTTCTCAGTGTGACTACAGCAGTGGCTTTGGGGGGAAGTATGGTGTTCAGGCAGATCGCCAGGACAAGTCTGCCGTTGGCTGGGATCATGTTGAGAAGGTCGAAAAGCATGAATCACAGAGAGGTAACTTTGACCGAACTGCCAATTTGTTGTTCTTTTTTCAGGTATTTGAAAGAGGAATTATAAATTGACCATGACCATTCTTTTTAGTATTATCCAAAATTGATTAGTATTTGTGTTAGAAATGGTTGATGTAGAGATGCTTATCAATTTTTTCTTTGTCCATTCACAAATAGCACCACAGAACAGCTGCTTTTAATTTGCCCTGCATAGTCATCATTTTGTGTGACATCACATAACCTAAGCTGCTCATATATCATTAAATGAACGAGAAAGTACAAGAACATGAACAGCTCAAGATACTACTGTTTTTTAAGTTTCGTGTCACTCTTTGCTGACAGATCATGGATTAGAACAGCCACAGGAAATATGTAAAGAACCTACACAACAAGAGATCAGACTTGTCATACAAAGGATGGGAAATAACAAGGCTCCAGGGGAAGATACAATTGTAGAGGAATTAATAAAATGTGGAGGAGAAGGTGTAATGGATGCAGTCCACGAACTAACCAAATTAATATGGACAACAGAAAGTATGCCCCAGGAATGGAATAATTTGCCCAATATATAAGGAAGGGGACAAACTAGAATGTAACAACTACAGGGGCATTACACTCTTAAACAACACACATAAGATATTCTCAACATCCTAAATGAAAGACTGAAAATCGTCACAGTAAAGATAATAGGGGGTAATGTGGATTCCGTCGAAATAAAAGCACAATCGACCAAATTTTCATACTTGGGCAGATGATAGAGAAGCATAATGAACATGGGTTAGACTTACATATGCTTTTTATTGATTTTAAACAGGCCTTGGTAGTATAAATAGGGAAAGATTGTTTGGAGCAATGGGCAACATGGGAATACCACAGAAGCTAATCAGGCTTATAAGGATGACTATGTGTCAAACCAAAGCAAAAGTGAAAATTGACAATCATGTAAGTGCTCCCTTCGAATTCAATAAAGGAGTTAAACAAGGTGATGGTCTGTCAACAACTCTCTTTATACTAGCACTACACAATGCTGCACAGGAAATAGACCAGAGAGGCACGATCTATACAAAGTCACGCAAGATCTGTGCATTATGCTGATGATGTAGTGATAGTTACTAGATCAGAAACTAGGTTAAGACACGTATAGAGAGAGGTAGAGGAGAAAACCCAACAAATGGGAATAATAGTGAATGAGAAAAAGACTAAATATATGACTGTGTCTGCAGCTCAGAAGGGACGACAAACTCAGAATTGGAAAGTAGGAGATAAAGTATTTGAAAGAGCGTCCAGCATCAAATATCTTGGCAATGTAATGCATAAAGAAGGAAGGATTAGTGAATGTGTAAAAGACAGAATACAAGTAGGGAACATACCAAATGCAGCTAACCATCATATGCTAAAAAGGAAGTTTATAAAGAGATCTGCCATAATGCAAATATATAAAATGCTTATACGACCGGCAGTAACATATGGATCTGAAACCTGAACCCTTACAAAATCCGATGAGAATTTGTTAAGGATTTTCGAAAGGAAAATACTGCGGAAGATCTATGGGCTGATCCAAGAGGGGGATGTCTGGAGAATTAGAAATAATGAAGAATTGAATAGATCCATAAACCGGGAGGATATTGTGAAATTTATAAAAGCTCAAAGAATAAGATGGCTGGGACATGTAAAGAGAATGGAAATAGGAGTGATGGCAAGAAAGATGACAGAAGGAAGACTGTTTATAGGAAGAAGAAAAGGAAGACCACGTTTGAGATGGATGGATGATGTGGTAGCAGACCTGAAAGTAATGAAGATAAAGCAGTGGATGGAGAAGATGAAAGATAGAGAGAAATGGAGACTGATTGTTGAGGAGGACAAGGCTCACCCAGGGAAGGAAGGTCACTCTTTGCTACATTTAGAATATAATTTAACTTTCTTACTGGCCATGCATGGGTTACATGGTGGTGCAGTTGGTTGAGGCACTGTACTACAAGCTGGAAGGCCACGAGTTTGATTCCTGATGGGGTCATTGGGATTTTACATTGACTTAATCCTTGCAGCTGCACTATGGCCCTTGGGTCGACTCAGCCTGTAACGGAAATAAGTACCAGGGACCTCTCCTGGGGGGTAAGTGCGGCCGGTGCTTGGGGCTGACAACCTTAGCACCTTCATTTGCAAATTGTCTACAAATTCTGGGAGCCTCAACCTCTTGGAGCCGTAAGGCCCTGTCCACGCTCGTAATGGGGTAGCTTTATTGGACATGTATTAAACTGCTGTAAATGTTTATGTGGTCTAGCTGTCCATGTGTTGCAGATCTGTAATACTGAGTGTTTGAATTACCCCCTTGCTGGGTGATAAAGTTTAACACTTACCTGCCATCTTCCAGAAAGTATCCAGCAGTATGATTTTCCCATACAGGTCTACCAGTGGAAACTGTCCAGCACTGACATTATGAGTTTACTCATACTGTGATCATGTGTTGAGTGAAATCTGCTGTCTGTATTTGTTGATATTTCTTCTGAGAATTCGTAAGTAGGAACAACAAATGGCAGAGTTCTGGTTAAATAACCTAACTTACCTTAAGTGATACACAATTTTATCACTTGTCTGGTGAGTGCATACTGTTTCACAGGAATTGTAAAGGGTTTGATTTCACTGTTCTTGAGAAAATAATTGAGTTTTCTTGAAGAAGCAACAGTTTCACTTGATATTTTTACTGGGTTGGGTTCAGATTATGCCAGAGGGTTTGGTGGCAAGTATGGCATACAGACGGATCGCCAGGACCAGTCAGCTGTCGGCTGGGACTACGTTGAGAAGACTGAGAAGCACGGTAGCCAGAAAGGTAACACGCTCAGACTGGCGTGCATATAGGTGGTTGGGTGCTTGCATGTCCTGTGCCCTTCTTCTGACTGCTGGCTGTGTATCATTACGTCTCTTGAGGAATGACAGGATAGTGCTGGTTCCTCTGTGTAATGTTGTGTATAACACCATGCATCTGTAGTCTTTCTCTTCAGAAGTGTGAGTGTTTTCTTTTATGTGAACTCGATACTAATCATGAGTCTTTTGAGAGGATTGGTATGATAAGATTGCCATGCCAGTTAAGTCCATAATGTACTGTACAGTAGAGTCTTGATGGTTGTGAGCCTCATTGATTTGGTGTTGACCTTCCATGAGTGGTTCCAGTGAACAGGGATGAATCGTGGGTGAATCAGTGTTCCGCACCCTGCCACAACTGCACAGATCACGCTTCATTTAGTTTTGCTTTGTTTTTTCTTACATGAGGTTGATTTCTTTTGTACTGTGTTGGATGCAGCTGTGTCTTAATTGTTTAATGTATTTTATGCTTCCAAAAAGAGTTGTAGGTTATTAAAAAAATTCACGCTTTAATGATGTTTGCAGTTATTTCATACCTTTATTACTGGTGTTTCATGTACCCAAATAAGTGCTTTACTTTGACAATTAATTTTGTTATTTGTGGTGGTTAATGAGACCCAATTAAACACAAACATCAAGTCTCTGCTGTGATTAACCTGTAGTGGCCACTTGTCGTCTGATTGTATGGCACAAGTGTATGGCCCAGTTGACAACTCATCGTATTTCTTCAGTACTAATACTGTTACCCCAGTGAAAATATGGCTGCCCACAATACTATCATATTTAAGATATATTCCTGGAATTCTCCGGTTAAAATATGGGTACTATATCATCTTCCAGATGAAGGTTAAATGCGAGTTTGAGTGACATTGAGAGTTGTAAAAAGTTGCAGCTTCAGACCAGCATCAGCCTGTAAGCAGTGCATTTGGACATAGAAGATCACTTGGGGAAACAGACATGTAGATGAGAGGACGAATGTACGATGGGTTTGATGACATAGCTTTACAATAATGTGAAGAGGATTGAGCTGGCTTAGAATAGTATTTGGCGTCACATGGTTCGTGTGCCCAATGTAAATGTTTGTTTAACAAGAATATCCTTTAGAATGTCGTGCTCTGTAGTCCGGAAGAAGTGTGCCGGCTTTTCAGAGGAACCTCCTCCCTCCACTATCAGGGTATCCCAGATGATCAGTATGCTTCTCCCGGACTGAAGAGTGTGTATTCGTTGCTGTGGTAATCTCAGTTCTTAGTGAGTTTGGTTTACAGTTCAGCAGCAGACAAGTTTATGTCTAGATTCAAGTGTTCTGGGATGTGATGCTTACACTGCTTGACCCACGAGGTGAAGACAGTCCTGCAAAATGTCATGCCATACTTGCCCAACAACGTGGCATCACATCCTAGAAGACCCAAATCTTCAGCAGTCGTGCCACAAGTAACTATAGTCTTGTAAGATTAAATCAGTCCAGAGCCTGTATAACTGCGTTTAATAAGGCATTGTGCTGCCACTAGTCAGGTGATGTGACACTACATGCATGTGTACATTGTTGTCTCATGTGGCAGCTGCACTTGTTTTAGTGCTTTCACATTGTTGTGTTGAAACTGGCACAGTTTTGATTGATCACACCTTATTTTGTTGGTCTGGTTTCACAATTTCAGACCTATTAGTTTCTGTCAGAGTGAACTGACTGACTGTGGTACTTTACAAAAAGTAGCATTGAAAATTCTGTGTACTGGTTTATGGCTGTGCAAGTAGGTACAGAGCAGCAGTGTACATGTTTATTGTGATGTTAAGATATTTTAATAGTGGAGCCCTGTCATTGTGTTTTACTTTCCCATGCATAGTACAAAAAGTCTTGCAAAATGAAAAGAAAAATTTGTTGATGCCAGTACCAGTTTTTGGGTCAGTTGTACACTTACCATTGTTTAGTTCTTCACCTGGGGATGAAAACCCGGACTCAAGTATCTGTTTTAATGTGTCCTCTTATTGCAAAATGATAGTATTCTCGTGCTAGAATATACAGTATCATAACCCAAAAACCTGACATTAAAAATTTTGAACTTAATATTTGTTGTTGTATAGTCTTGGGGTAGAATTAGTACTCTTTGCTCACAAGGACTTAAGACTACTAGTTACTTACTTACTTACTTACTTACTCACTCACTCACACACTCACTCACTCACTCACTCACTCCATGGAGGAAAGTCCTCCTTGAGAAGCTAACTGGTTTGCAGCTAGTCAAGAAATTCCCCGCACTTTATGGAACCCGAAGGTTCATTACCACATTCACAAGTGCCTGCCACTTGTCCCTATCCTTAGCCATCTCGATCTAGTCCATAACTCCACATCCCACTTCCTGAAGATCCGTCTTCATATTATCCTCCCATCTATGCCAGGGTCTCCCAAGTGGTCTATTTCCCTCAGGTTTCCCTACCAAAACCCTGTATACAGCTCTCCTCTCCCCCATACGCACTACATGCTGTGCCCATCTTATTCTTCTCGATTTTATCACCCACACAACATTGGGTCAGGACTGCATATCATTAAGCTCCTCATTGTGTAGTGTTTTCCATTTCCTTGTTACCTCATCCCTCTTAGACCCAAATATTCTCCTCAACACACTATTCTCAAACACCCTCAGCCTATGTTCCTCCCTCAATGTGAGTGACCAATTTTCACACCTATACAAAACAACAGGCAAAATTTTAATTCTATATGTCTTAATCTTTAAATTTTTGGATAGCAAACTGGAAGACAAAAGATTCTGCACAATGTAGCCAAATCATTGTTGAATCTTGAGTCATGATTGGCTCTGGTATACGCTGTAGGAACAAAGCAAAATGTTCGTAATGCCATCGGTAGCCATTTATGCCTAAATGGGCACAAGAGCTATACCTGAAAGAGGAGAGTTGCAGGGTGACTGTAGAAAGTTTGAGGATATTGCTGTACACCAAAATGTTGAGTGTGTCAAGCTGCTGGCCCACTACAGTGGGGTCTTGTCACATGTATGCCATATAGTACCTTAGGAATCTTATAGTAACATTTCTTTTGAGGCTGCAGGCTTCACAACACTCGTCACTTTAGTGTAAATAGCACTGTGTTTGTCACTCTGTAACATAAACACTGCTGTGCTGTGTGTTCTGTGGAAGGTTGTGCCTGTCTCGGAAACACTGCTCCAGGATGTAAATACACAGAGACTTTACACACTGAATCATATAGTTCAAACTGCCTCAAAGTATTTTGTTCACTTCTGCCTGATACGGTGTTTGAATAGGGACGTAATTGTTTTGCTATGCGAATGACATGTAAAGTTTAGACCTTTTGGTGAGATTATTTTATGATGCTGTCAGTAATTGAGACGGTATAGCACCAAATTGTAGGCTGAGTGATGACTGAGAAAGGATAATAAGGAAGCACTCATGGTCAAATGGAGGTACTTTATGATATGGGCAATAACTCTATGTACATCTCCTTATTTGTTAGGTTAAAACCTGCCCCATGTAGTAACTAGGCAGTCACATGCAGTTTAAGGCCCAAAGGAATTAATATTTATGTAATGTTTAGCATGTAGCAGGATTTTCTTCTTACTTTCACATATTTTCAATAAGGTATTAATGCATTGTTCACTTCTATGACTGTAGCTTAATTTCTGAATAAAAGATGTATATTTTTATGTTACCTTGTTTTTGACAGTGTTTGATCGGTGAAGTGATTTATTCAAAATAAGATGTATATGGCAGGATAATATTAAAATGCATCTTAAAGAATAGGGTGAGAGGAAGTGGACTTCTCTTTTCAGTGAACATGAAAGCATTTGTTTTGGAGAAATATGTTGGGGATAATTGGAATAATACTTTACTTCAGATTTGGTGAATTTCTTTGCATGGAAGGCCCACTCCATGTTGATTGACATTGCAGGTCATGTAGAATGTTATTCTGGTACGTTAATTCACAATCACTGGTTATGAAGAAAGCCTAATACTGTGTTAAGTTTCTGGTTGTGGTTAATTCATCACACATACGTGCTATTCTACTCATTACATGCATACATCAAAATGTACTGGATGTTGTAATGTAGGAACTAACATTTGTTTGTTTGTAGGACTAACAGACTTGGCACTAACTGCAAATGTAATAGAATGCTGTACATAACATATTATTGTCACCCGTTTTTTAATTAGAGCAAATTTTGAAGCACTGTTTTTTAACTGTCAAATGTTTTCAAATCTTTATGTGTTTGTTTTCAGTGTTTGTGGAATAATGAGAAAATGTTTTATTAAGAAACGAGTGTTTCATTTGTGTTGTAATGACTGTTCATTTTGTATGCTGTGTCATTGAACATTTTTATAACCTAATACATTATTGTTTCTTCTTTGGCTGGTGTCGTAGGAATGCACTGAGATTTTAGTTGGAAGATAAATTCTCCTGTATGGTTGCTGTAAATACAGCATGATCAGCAGGTTAAAAACACTTCCAAATTTATTGTATGTCAAATGTGAGTCAAGATTCGTCTTCCACCTCCTGCTTTGGGAAAGAATCTCATCCCTCTGTTGTAAACCATTCTTGCTGTGTTGTTTTGGTCCCTTCTCGGCAGTTTCGCCATAGTCAAGAACGATGATTCAGTGTGTGATGCCAATAAAGGCTATTAACATGTTGAGTGTAGTCCTTGACAGTGAAAAACAAACCGTACTGCATAATAAAGGTTATAAAGTTGTCCCTTTGCTTAATCAAGTATCATTGAATGTGGGGGAGTGGAGGTATAACTCCGTACATTCTTACCTTTGGTACTATAGGAGAATGTGATGGGCCATCTGTATACCCTGGCAACTTTACTTCTGGTAAACATTGGAGAGGAGCCCGCATAGACCCCAGAGCCAGTCTGGACACTTTGGACAAGACAGATATGTTTTACGCCCCACTGGGAACGAAACTGTAGTTGTGTGATTGCCAGGGCAATAGCCAAATCATTGTCCTGTTTATTATTGTACATAATAATTTTGCAAAAAGTAAGAGAAACTTCCTGGGTCCAGCATGGCAACAGTGCTGGCAACTCAGCTGTCATTTTGACGTTCTGGTGACCATGCATCGTGATAAATTCTTATAATAAAACCAACCAGATGCACTAATTTCTCAAATTTATTTTTGGAATAATAAAACTCAACGTGTTTCGGACAGTTCCTCTGTCCATCAGGAGTTTTTCATTGTACACAGCAATGGTATATGTCATACAGGTTTTCTGACAGCTCACAAGCTGTCAGCAAACCTGTATGACATATACCACTACTGTGTGTACATTGAAAAATTTATTCCAAAAATAAATTTGAGAAATTAGTGCATCTGGTTGGTTTTATTATAAGAATTTAACTGTCATTGCCTGGAGAAGGAAGAGAGTGAGGTTGCCAAAGGTGATAAGATGAACGTGACTCTGACGCCTTTCAGAGGGAAAATTTTAGATGAGTTTTAGATGTGTTATTCATACAGTTGTGACTTATATTGGGTCCTTATTTTATCTGACAATTGTTGTTTGCCACTTCCCACTGCTGGAGTAACATCAAAGTGTGTTATTGCAGACTATGCTGTTGGATTTGGTGGGAAGTTTGGTGTTCAGGTGGACCGTCAAGATAAATCTGCCGTTGGGTGGGACCACCATGAAGGGTTGCATCAACATCAGAGTCAGACTGATCACAGTAAGGTAAAATATTTATGTCCTTCAGGATAATAAGGTGTCAGAACTTTGTGAATATTGTGCGTTTGTGGCCCCACTCTCCCTTCTGTCTGATTTGTCAGCCATCATATTGTACATCTTGTACCTTATCATTGTAAGCTTCCAGTTTACAATACAGCTAGTGGAAGAGGATATGTAATTTAATGCAAGGATTTCCAGGACCTGTAATGTTTTTTCTTCATCTGCTGCAGTGCAGTGTCATGTATTGAAATGTCCCTTCTTATGCAGTGTAACACGCCTCCTGATATTTGTAATTTCCTCATACAGGTTGTTTGTTGGAAACCTGCAACCACCCCTTAGAGTTTACCATTTCGTTACGATCATGTGATAAATGCCACATATTTGCTGTTAACATTATTTTATTTCTCTTTGAATTGTAGGGTTTTGGTGGTAAGTTTGGGGTTCAGACTGATCGAGTAGACAAATCAGCTCACGATTTCAATGAACAGCCTGAGAGAGTTGGCACGAACTATGAGAAATCCAGACCGGATATTGGTGAGTTGCTCAAGCTGTTGTTGTTAGTACTTTGGTGACATGCCACCATTTAAGGTAAACAGGTTTTGGCAACAGGTGTGACCTGTAACTGTTTGTAACATAAACTGACTGCAATTTGAACCAATTCAGTCATCGCACTTTCATGTTGATGCCCAGCCTTAACCCGTACCTTCAGCATCTGTCAAACTGTGAGATATTTTGCATAAAAATTGTATACCTAACCTTGCACTGGGTCTGTGACAAGTTCATGGCTGATAGTACTGAGCTGTACCACGTCTCATGCTTACTCGGTGTGCCCCTGCATTGGTGCCATTTGGTTATAGAATTTTGCTCTTGTGGAGACGTAGAATGAATATTAATTTTTTATAAACACCGTGTACAAAACAAAAGCCAGTTCAGCCAAAACTGTTGTTCCTAAAACAGTGGTTGTGTTCAAGTTCTTCACATTTCATATACACATGCGTATTTGATGTAAGGTTTGGGGGGGGGTGGGGGGGCATGGTTGCTATTTCCATCTTACTGTAAGCTGTGTGGTGCCTTACCACTGTTTAAGATATACCATTATTTATGGTGGATAAAAATAGTGTATTTTATTATGTCTCTGGTTATGCATAATTTTTGTAGGAAATGCATCTCAACTTATAATGTGGGTGTCAGTGGAAAACAGGGTTCACATTAGGGAATTTAACAATGAGGACACGTTTTTATAAACATCCGTTGTGTCAAGACGAGTATGGTTCATTTGTGTCACTTTTCACAATAGTGCATCACTACGGAGGCAGAGGTGATTGCAGTTCTGCTTTGTATTCAAGTTGCTAAAGGCTTCATATAATCCATTGTTACTGTCACACATACTGCATGTTGTGTCCTTATGATCACACTTCACAGGTTATCCTAACAATACTAGGTGTTGCAGATTATCAGTGACTGCCATTAGTGTGTCAAAAATAGCAGAGCACATACTTGTGACAACAGGCACAAACTGAATGACCTTCACGAAAATGTTGTAGAAATTTTAATTGAATTGTTCTTGATGTTCTCAGGTGGTGCTTGTGCAAAAATTTGATTATCACTTGTAAGGGCTTAAAATGTGTCCATTTATTGACTTCTGTTTTCATGAGAAATGAAATTTTTTCCATAAGGATCTGCCAAGCCGTCGAACATTCGTGCCAAATTTGAAAACCTTGCAAAGCAGGGTGATGAGGAAGCAAGGAAGAAGGCAGAGGAGGAGCGAGAACGACGCAAGAAGCAGGAGGACTTGGAAGAACATGAGGCACGGGAGCAAGAGGAGAAACGACTGAAGAAGATCCGTGAACAGGAAGAGGAAAAACAGAGAAAACTGCAGGAGCACAAACTTTACCTTGAGCAGACTGCGTCTGTGCCTCAGGAGGTGTGTGGCTGCATGCAGTGGTGTGGGAACAGTTGGTAGCACTGATGGCATGTTGTAGGGTACTTCACCGCAATTTGTCCGATGGGTCTGAGGAAAATGAAAACATCTTAGCAGCGTACCGTAGGTTCACAAACAAACCCAGACACTCTGAGATATGAAGAGGGAGGGCATCTTGCGACAGCAGTCACTAGAATAATCTTACATTTGCAATTTCCAGCAGATATGTGTGAGCAGTTCAGTCATCAGAATCACCTATCAGAGAAGTAACCAGGATATCAGAGCACAAGGAATTCATGGTCGCTGTCATCAGTACTTAAACTTTGGTACTCACAGCACACTTCAAATACTTAACCCCCCATCCACCATGGCATATTAGAATTGGAATAGAGAACTGAAATCTATAATAGGAGGGCCACAGATTGTAATTAGTGTCATTTATTCTAGAAGAACATAAAATTATCAGAAAAAAGGAAGATGAGTTTTTGATATCAGTATTACTGTATAAAATTTCAGTAGGTGCAGTGGTTTCCAAATTTTATGAGCTCCTTCAGCATACCGAATTTTCCACTTGTCACCTACTTATATACTTACTTACTAATTTACTTACTAACTCTTTGGAGCATAGTCCTTTATGAGAAGCTAAGCAGTTCTCAGCTAGTCAAGAACTTCTCTGCATTTTATGGAACCCAAAGGTTCATTACCATGGTTACAAGAGCCCACCAACTATCCCTATTCTGAGCCAGATCAATCCAGTCCATCTCCACCCCAATCCCACTTCCAGCAAATCCAATTTATTATACTCCCATCTGTGCCTGGGTTTTGCACCTATGCTGCATTAGTTTTAGTGACCATGTGCTACTAGTTCCAAGTGATTAATGTATATATCCGTATTACGTTATTTCCACTATCCTCCTAGTACAGTCTCCTCTTCAGGACTTTGACCTTGAACATTTTCAATCTTTATTCTTCCTTTTGAATGACTTAGACCAAGTTTTCACACACACAAATAAAACAGCAGGTGTAATTGTAATTCTGTATGTGTCAGAGTCTTTAGGTTTTTTGATTGGTTGTGAGAAAGTAGTAAATGATCATCTGAATTTCGGCAAACATTTTCTCAGTTTAATCTGGTCATAATTTTGTCATCAATATGATATTTATTCACTACAGTCATTCCCAAATATGTGAATGTGGCTCATTTTTTAAGTACAGTATTTATTAGCTGTATCTAGGTCATGATTTTGTCTGACAATCTGATGATGAGCTGTGATCATTTATTTTATATTGAATTTATGTCGTTACTAACCTAACACAGTGGTGAATCTTCATGTTTGATGTAGTCAGGCCTTGTACCTTGCATAGGTATTGCAAGCTGAGCGACTGGCAGCGTGCTGCTCAACACAGAATTAATGTGGGTTTTGCATTCATTGCAGGTGGTTCAGCCTCAGCCTGAACCACAGGCACGATCATCTATTCAAGAAGCTCCATTATCACCACAGTCTGCAGTTCCACCACAACCCACAGCACCTGCACCACAGTCTCCAGTCATGCCACAGTCTTCAGTTTCAGATATTCCTGTGGAGAGACACATGGTGCAGACACAGCCAACAGAGGAAGAAGTAGAAGCGAATAACATTGAAGACACAGGATATTCTGCCATCGCACTGTACGACTATCAAGCAGGTTGGATTTCTCCTGATTTATAGACTATGGGCACAGTCACCAAGTTTCATATTGATGATACTACACCATGTCACTGGTTGAGTGGATACCAAAGCCCTCACGTAGTGACACAGTGTCACATCCTTGAAGATCTGATTCTCAGCAACAGTTGTGTCAGAACTTCATATCTCACACATTCCATGCTGTTTAGTGATAGACATACAGATGTAACCCAGCTGTTTCACCTTTAGGGGATATTGGTGATCATAGTTTACTTTTCCTTTAGAAATATTAATTATGAAGCATGAAATGAAAGAGGGAACATGAGCCCAATATATAAGTAAATGGCATTTCATTAAGACTTACTAACTTTTGTAGTCTGTAATTGACTGGCCAGGTGTAAATAGTGTCCGAGTGGAGAATACAGGCATGCGTCGCTTAATGACTGGAATACGTTCTGAGAAATGCAAAGTTAGGCGATTTCGTCATTGTGCAAACATCACAGAGTGTACTCCCACAAACCTAGATAGTATAGCCTATTACCTTGGCCATATGGTATAGCCTATTGCTCCTAGACTATAAACCTGTACAGCATGTTACTTTAATGAATACTGTAGGCAATTGTAACACAGTGGTATTATAATGTTATAATCTTATGGGACTCCTGTCGTGTATGCGGTCTGTCATTGACTGAAATGTCATTATGCAGCGCATGACTGTATATGAACGAAGTCCCATGGTCTCATTTGATGGAATGCTGTTTGGAAGAGGTGTCTGTGGCTTAACATGGGCTCTGAAATGCAGTGAAAGATTGAGGGGTGCTGGTGCACTGCGTACCTAAGGTGTAAATTTTGGATAAGGCGAAGGCTCGTACGTGTAATAATGTTTTTTGGTTTTGCTTGCAGCGGCTGATGATGAAATATCATTTGATCCTGATGATATCATCACAAATGTGGAAATGGTGAGTTGTTTCATGAATGGTAAAGTTCTTTGAATTTAATTTTTCCTGCTTATCACATATGGTCATTTCATTTAATTTCACACTCTATGGTTTCTGCAGTTCAGATATCTGTTTAAACCCCTGGAGACTTCTTTTAATGGCACACTGCCTACCCTTGCATGTACAGTTAGGCTGATTCACAGTATGTAGACTCACATTCCAGTCAAGAACTGGTCTTTGTTTTCACAGTGTTTGAATAAGAGTACTGTGTATTACACATAATGGCTAGCGTGGGCAATCCTGTTCAGTCGCAGTTAATATTATGTGACCAGCTCTCAGCTAGAAGATGACTGTCCTTGTGGAATCAGTTGCTGCTTCTTCTTCTTCTTCTTCTTCTTCTTGGTGTGTATTGATACGTTAGCTGCTGTCTTGAGTCATAGGAATAATATATCACCATCATATTATTAGAAAGGTAGAAAACTAGCACAACATAATAGCGAACTTACAGATGTGTCGCAGACATACTGAATTTTAGACAGAGTGGCTGAGCACATCTTAAAGATTGTATTGGTTGGTAGTGTGTACAATAATGTAAGACTCAGTTAACCAGTACACTTAGTTTGCCAGAACATCATCTTGCATGCAGTTGCAATTTGCTCAGAAGCCTGGGCTGCTGTACTCTAGTTACAATGAAGTGTTACCCTGATGTGTCCTTGAATTTGTTTCAGATTGATGAGGGTTGGTGGCGGGGCTATTGCCATGGCCAGTATGGACTGTTCCCAGCGAACTATGTTCAGCTGCAACAGTGATAAGCATACGCGCAGAGTAGGCGAGTTTGACTGTGATACAAAGTACTTAGGAGCTTCCAGGGGCACACATTTCATATTCAAATGAGAATAGAAATTTTTTTGAATAACAGATTTTTACATGGTGCTGTAATAATTTCCAAAAGGTTTATTTGTTGTGAATTGTAAATAATTATAATTCAGGGCATGACCAAGTAGTCCCAAGTCATATCATGTCTTCACAGTCACATGATTTCATCAACACCTGTTCTTACATTACTGCTAATTTCTTCTCTGTCACCATGTCATTTACTATGAATTTAATTTGGGTAGTATCAAGTTCCTGAGCCCTAACACTTGGTCAGAGATAAAGCTGCAATTGAAGACTAGAATTTGTGTTGCTCTGCTGCATGTCTCTTCTGTCACACAGTTTGGTTTTGGAGATAACTAGGAGTGTGAAGAGCAGTGGGAATCTCAAGTGTGTAGTGAAGAGAGTCTTGGTGTCATGCCATATGGTAAAATTCAAAGCTATACTATCCAAGTGTGGGGAGGTTTGTCAACCTGATTTTGGGTCAGAGTTTACATTCAGTATTAATTACATCTTCATTTTAATTTCATGTATTGTACCAGTCCTGCAGAAAATTGCATTGTGTCTTCAGTTTTGAGTCATAGACAGTGACGCCCCTGAGGTACAAGAAAACCCAGGAATTACTTATTGTGTCTAGTTTTCTTTAACTGGTAGCTCAGTCAGTATTGTGACTAGGCTACTGGCTGGATCATCTTGTGTTCAATTTCCAGCAGAGACATAAGAGTTTTCTCCAACATATGCGGCCTTGCACTTGCTTAGTCTTCAGTCCAGTGGGTACCAGGTTTTCTTTGTCCATGGGTAAAGTGGCAGGGCTTAAAGCAGCCCACTTACCTCTCTCTAGAGCCAAGGTTAAGAATGAGTGGAGACATAACTTCACTTCCCCATGTGCCTTCACAGCATGCACAGGGACTGTACTCTTCTTTATTGACTATCATTGCTATGTGTGTAGGCTCTGTCAGTGCTCCCCAGTGTATTTGAGGTGTTAGTTCCTCACAGTACTGTCCTCTGAAATGCCAGTAAATTGTAATAGACTTTGTGGCATTGCAAGTCCAGAAGACAGCAATTTTACAGCCTTATCACCTGACCTGTGGTCAAGCTGCTGAACTGTGCCTACTTATCTGTAGGACTGAACGAAACAGGGAATCATTTTTTTTTCTTTTATATCCTTAACAGAAAGAGCGTCACCAACTTTATCTTCATTGACTTGTCAGTGAATAATTCATTCACCCAACATGCATTCCAGCTGCTGAAGGCAACAAGAGAGCCTTTGTCTGTCTGTATGTAGCCAGTATTTAACAGATACCTAACATCTTCCGTGCAGGCCTTTATTTAAAGGAGCAAACAGTTACGTGTCAACATGTAGGTTCTGTTGTAGAAGAGCCACAAGAAGTTAATAGGTGGTAGATGCCAGGTTGTATTACTTCCACTGCTTTTTCAATGCCAACTAAAGTCAGACAAGCAGGGGTAATTCTTCAAGCAAAGTAGCATGTGTATAGCATGAAAAGGGTTAATTCATTGGCCTGAATGTTCACCAGTTGGTAATCATTTGGTTTCCATTTGAAATGTACTGAATATTCATTGTATCTCACAAATCAGAAGCAGTTTCATGTACTAAAAGTGAATTACAGAATGTTACTTTAAGTAATTTCTACGAACGTATTTACTTACCATGATTGTCAGGATGGTTGGTAACATTTAGGAAGTATGTATATTACATATACTGGCTGCCTGACAACATTGGTTGTATTTCTTGTTGTTCATGTCTTGGATCACTTTCATTTCTTTACAGTTTTTTTTTCAAGATTTCTGAGTCTAATATGTCTAATGTCGATGTTCAGAATGTAGACTAGTCCAGTTTATATGCATCATGATGCATAATCATCTAGCTGCAACATCATCATTAAAAACAGAGACATTTTTGACGTCTACAATGAGAAGTTAAGTGGATCTTACCAGCTTTACTGTCCATCTGCCTCCCTCCATGTAACAGCTTGATTACCTCTGACTAGGTTTTCAGAAAATTTTATACTGGTGTCATAGGAATGACTGAAATTTTGGAATTGCCAAAGGCCAAAGAAACTTATAAAACTTTGAGGCTGGATCTGTCTCCATCTTCAGGTGGAGAAAGGGGAACCTAGTCTAGTCAGCATGTTAGATAAAATTAATTTCAGTCCCAGGAATGATACTGGCTGGATGTGGTGGACGAATGATAAATCAAGCCTCTGCCTGAAATTGAACGAGTCACCCAGCCCATATCCTGTTCCTGGATTGACTGAGCTGTGACATGTCACAGTACGCTCATGGGAATAACACTTTGTATAATGACTGTCATGCGCGTGATTTCAGGCTTTTGCCACGACGTAGCTGAGAACTGCGCTCATTTGGGTTATTAGGCAGCGAGTAGTGGTAATTTCATACCAACATTTCGGGCTGACCTCTCAGTCCCATCTTCAGGGTTCAGGAATCCAAAAAAAACCCTGTAGCCCCAGAATGGAGTTTATACGGGGAAGAATGTGGGTAGTGAAAATGTCTCGGTAGTATGGTGTCAACCAGTAGGATTGATGCAAGGGGTTGAATGGAGGGAAGCATGGTAGTCAGTGTAGCTGGACAGAAGGAATTTTAACCTGTGTGATAGTGAGACAGGAGAACACTCTCATGAGCACAGTGGGAGGAAGGGAAAAAGGTATCAGATTAAAAAATGTGTAATCTAAGACAAAACAATAGAGGAGGGAAGATATAGCCCAATACTATTGCATGGTACAAATACCACATGTAAAGCCAGGATACACTGGGCTAAATGGTGTCAATAGTCCAGTGCTAATCCATGGTCCTACACGCGGTAATTTTACCATTGATAGGTTGTCCTGAAATGTAGGTAAGAAATTACCAATATTCGCTATGTAACAACCCACAAGAGCACAGTTCTCAGCTGTCATGTGCTTGGCACTGTATCAAAACTGATGCACTCGTAAACGCGGTATCCTTTGCTGCAGAGTCCTATAACCCTTCCACTGTTCATACAAATGTACTCGTAAGTTGTGTAGGCACATATTCAGTGTCATATTGAAAATCCAAATAACATTCTGTGTTTTCATTATGATTATCTGGACTGTGACACAATAAAGGCTTCCTGGTGTGTACCAGCATTTCTGAGGAATGTTGTGCTGCTGGAATGTGGTCATCCACAGAAAGGGAGGTGAGGAGGAGATGGAGAGAACCAAGTACATACCAGTAGGAATGGGCTGGGGATTGTGACACATCAGTAGCATACTCCTCCAAATTGCTGGTAGCTACTGATAAAGACTAGATGGTGTCAGGTATGTACAGCCATACTCTGAATATGCGCAACAAAGAAACCTCTGTATCTTACTAGAATTTTATTATTTTATACTGCATAAAGTGCTCTGAATATGCGCAACAAAGAAACCTCTGTATCTTACTAGAATTTTATTATTTTATACTGCATAAAGTGCATACATTTAACTCTTTTGTGGTTTATTTAGTGATACTGTCATTACCTAGATTATATGACATACACAGTAGATGAAGGAATATGAATATGGAGCTTGCTTGGAATGACATGAGAAAAAGAAAGTGCTTGGAAAATCATGTAACAGTGACTCCTTTTGTCCACCATGAATCCCACAGATATTGTTGCATTGTAAAGCTCTTTAAATGCATTAAACTGAACATGGCATTGAGAGAGGTTGCACTTGCGTGTCATCAGGGCAGCAGTAAAGTCCCTGAAGATGAAGGTGTTATCTTCCTCTAGTGTGTCGGTACCGGTCTACCAGACTGCATGGTGTCACAACCGAGATGATCATGGACTGTATATTTAAATCGGTTTTCTGTGGATTTCCTGGCACAGTTTTCTTTGCAAGCATGGCGTGCATGGTGGCGTGCTTGACTGTTCATTTACTGTGAAAATGGTTACTGGAACAGCATATTAATATTGTTATTTTATTGAGGTTTATATTCTTTATTTTAAAGAGTTTTAGTATGTACTGTCATATGTAACAATTTTCTTAGTGTATGTTTTTATATGTAACACAATTTAAGTTTTTGAAGCCATGAGAAGTAAGAATCGCTAATTATCATAAACATTTTATTGGCACTGTAAGCTACAATTGACATCCGTTGTTCTTTTTTCCACATAAGATATACAATTCTGCAGTTTCAATTTATTCAGTAATTAACCTAATAATTCATTACTTTCATTTTCTCTTTTTACTTGTATGTTCTTAAAATGACTGTGCTTGTAAAAGGATTCTACATTTATATCAGACACTGCATAATTAAATGCCCTCAAATAAAATTCTTTTTTAATATCCATAGCCCCACTGGTGTTCAAACCTTGCCCTCATTGTTCACTTGTCCCATATCCTGCTTGCCTTGGGTTGGGTTGAATATTTAGTTGTCATCAACTGTTGTAGCCACTGGAAATTAAACCCAGTCTCTATTCTGAAACTTGCTCTTGATAGCAAAAGCCTTCTTCAGTTTTTACAGATAATTCTGGTGTTCTCAAAATGAAATGCAATTTGCTGGAATTTTGTGCAGTCTTGCTAAAAGCATATGCTTGTGTAAAACATGGAAGTATTCATATTGAAATCAAGTTTTTATGGAATTGGAGTGCTTACATGGTGTCTTAAGTATACTTAAACAAATGTACAAAAGCCAATAAACTTAACAATACATTTTTACAAAACAAATCTTGTACAATTACACATTAACACCATGTGGTCTGAATGTACAATATGATGACAGAATGAATGAAGCCGCAACAACTCAATTTATTGGTCTACAAAATGGAAAATAGACATTAAATGTGTTAACCCTAAACTAAGTTATGCATGCTATGTGATGATCACATGTCGCATGAAAATAGAAGTTTAAAATTATTTTATTTTGCGTACTTCCACTGTATTAAGCCATGTGCAATATTTATCTGGGGAAATTTGTTAAAAAAATATGGGAAGTGCGAAAAGAAATGTCTTTTGCATGGAAACATTTGGAAAAACTTGGTTTTATTCCACTTGCCAGTGAATTATTAGTCAGTGTTATCGTTTAATGTGGCATATCTTAAAACTCTAAACAAATCTTATATACGAAGTTGTACCAAATACAAATTTCCGCAAACATCAAAAGAACGTGTACTATACGCGAATTAAGTTGACCACAAACATGTTTCCCATGCCTACCCTACAAGAATTTACCTCATAAATTTTAAATTGTCTCAAAAACATTCAAGAGCAAACGATAATGGTTCCATAAAAGAAAAAAAAAAGTCCTTTGGCTAGAAAAGTGTAAAAAGGGATTTACATGTTTATTCGTGTGACAACCGTTCTTAACAACGGAAATACGTACATATTTTGTATTTACCTCTTTATTTCCCACAACTATTCTAATTGTATAATAACATGGTCTGCACACTTTAACTCAATGAAGGATACATGATATGAAATAAAATTAATCTGAAGTTTGCCATTAGTCCTTATACTGCAGTCTCCGCAAAATTACTCATTGAATTTTGGTTTGTAATACAATGGGTCTCTTCTCCGGCGATACCAGGAACACAGCATGACGGTAGCTGCGTCCCTGCATGTAGCTCGAAGATTAAAAATACTCAGCAGGTATCTAACGCTTTTCGGCACAGGCGTTGGATATTTCGTAAGGTGGGTTACATAGGACAAAAACGGTACGGTTGGGGAGACGGTGGGAACACATACCTATATCACTATTGGCACTGACATCACGACGTTAACACTACAGAAAACATGGATTACAGAGCCGTCTTTCTGCCACCTGTCCTAAAAATAGCACGGATTACAGATAGCGTGAGATTGTCATATAGTATCCCTATCGCGCACTAGAGTGCAGGTCATTTGCAGATGTGGAAAAATTCTATGGCGGTGGTGGTGGGGGTTCAGTAGTAGGTATTGAGAGTAGGTGCTAAGTGACTTGTTTCGTGAGTTTTTTTTATTTATTTAGCCTGTGCGTATAAGATCGGTTTTATATCTGCTCTTTTGAATAGTGCGTATCTATCGACAAGTAATATCCGATGGGAGAAAAAGGCAAGCGGCAATTTAAGTAAGTAAAATTATGAGGTTAAAGTAGAAATAGGATCTGTCAATTACTTTGCCCGTTGTAAAGGCAATGGCGGGTTGCACAAACGGCCAAAGACGAATTTTCATGTGGATTTATTGTATTTATTTTTACATACTTTTGCGTCATATTATGATACTTTTATACGAATATGGGTTATATTTCGATCCCTCTCTTCCTCCATATTAGCAGTAAAAGGTGTGGTTGCATTGCTATTTTATCGAGTAATGTAGATGACATCATTTGAATGCCACTTGGGTGTAACCTTCCGTCATAGCTCTTCCTTGTATTTATTTTGTTTTATGAGCAGTAAATTTTGACTTTGTTACATAGGTAAGTTGTGTCATATCAGCCTTGGATTGATCAGTTGTTAGATATTAACTAAGGCCGTTAATTCGTAGCGCGATGAACTGAGAGCTATAGTTATTTGACGTGACCATGTTTAATTTGTTCCTAACACTTTTGTGTCCAGACGCGTATCGTATGTGCGTGTATAATTGTGAGTGATTTCATAATGGATGCTGTAATTATTTTAATCTCATGTTATCTTAATCTTAGCATAGTTATTAGCCCAAAGTTCAGAGTCTTAAATACAGTTACCTAATGCAGAGCAGAGTTTAAAGGTGTCCTTAGTAGATAATAGATATGGATGTTTTAGTCCTAAAAAACTCTGTGTTTACTGTATGTATAACCTGCTTTATTGTTAAAATACTCAACATTTTATCCACACAGTGTTTGTTTCATGTGATTCTCATGATAGTCAACGATTGCTTCCATCCAAAATAACCAGTTGGTATTTGTAATGGAGTCACAATATGTTACGTGAATTTACTAGTAAGAGCATTGACACATATTTTGATAGTGGCAATGTCTAGAGTTGAACAAAAGATTTTTTTTTGTATTTTATTGTGGCTAGTTAGCACCTGTCACTCATGAGCGCGTGAAATAGTCTGCTTAGGAATGTAATTGCTTGTGAATGTAATTCCTGCTGTCAGGAAGGAACCCCCTGAAAAATCATAATTTTTACTGTTCACATGACATTCATTTAATTACTTTAAGGCCATTAAGCGAAGAAAAATATGATGCACATATAGGTGGAGGAAAGGAGATGTGAACGAAATTTGCCAGAACACTCTAGAGGCAGAGACCAGATTGTAGGTCTAAGTATGTACAGAAGTATAATATTAAAATGGGGTTTAGAGAAGTAGTGTAAGACAGCATTTCAGGTGCCATAAAGGCAAGGTAGTTCTTGACAGACTGGGTGACTATCAACTGTTTGACCAGAAACTTGTATCCTTTAGTTTGTTAGTGTCCTACCACAGTATTATATGTGCTTGCTGTCTCCCTTTCCGTGTTGCATGTGGTCTTATCGACACATTCTTTGTGTGTGCAGATTGCTTCCCAAGATTATTAATGGTGGCATTGCAGGGATCATTGGTGTGTCATGTGTGTTCCCTCTGGATCTGGTGAAGACACGACTGCAGAATCAGCAGACTGGGCCAAATGGCATGCGCCAGTACCATTCTATGTGAGTTTATAATAGTGGCAATACTCAAAGGAATTCTGTAGGGCAGTGGTTTTCAAAGATTTGGGGAAACATGCCACCTCTTTCAACCAGGTTGTCTTTAACTAATGGTCTTGTCTGATACCATGTAATTTGGTAGATATGTTCCTATCAAAATTGGTAACCATTACCAAACAGTATGGTGTCGTATCCCAGAAAACTGCAGTCTCAATACTGATTAGTGTCTTGCTTCTCCAAAGAATGTTTCTTGTCTTCCATGACTTGGTGAGGGAGAATGCAGCCATGTTTACCAATGGCAATCCACAAGCCACGATTTAAGAATCACTGGTATTTTCATAGGGACTGTCTGTCAGAATTGACACAGTGCTTCTGCCCAGGTGCTATCAGAATTACCACAATATGCTCAGATTTCTACCTCAGCAGTTAGACATGTTTGCAGTGACTGTTCACCCCTTCACACTGTCATCACCACAATGCCAACAAATTGTATCAGTAGCAGTACCATGTGTCCTGCAGTTTTCAGTCACTTAAATTTATGGTTTTTTTGATTTCTGAAGTTACTGTTCTGTGTGAATGGTTTAAGTAACAAGACAGTTTACTGTGACAGCTCATAGGTTGCAAAATTCCATATCTGTACACTTCTATTTACATTTTGATATTAATGACAGTTGACTTACTTGTCAAGATGATGATAATATGTGATAAAATTGAGGAAGGCCACACCTCCAACAAGAAGACCAGGATGTACTGTTTTGCCATTTAGTAACAATTTGATGATTTTAAAAACATATTGTGTCATTAAAAACATCGGCCATTTTCAGCTGGCAGTCTGTGTCTTCTGATTTGAACAGTGTCCTTGTAACAAAGACACTGGTAACAGAGAATGTATATTTGTTTAGGTTGGACTGCTTCCGGAAGACGTACAGAGCAGAAGGGTACTTTGGAATGTATAGAGGTGAGTACAGATTTAAAATTGTAGACAATTTGTCACATCTAATGAGCTTGTTTCACCGTGAATAATGTGCATTTGTCATACTTCTGGGATTGAATTCTAATGCAAGTTTTTCATGCTTACTTAGATAAATGTGAGGATTGAACTCAGCAATGGCAGTACCTCAGTTTTACAGTCTTGATGAATTAAAAAAACTGCACTGGATCAACATGTCTTTCCAGCTTCATAAGTTAACAGTTATTTGTAGGTTCCGCTGTCAACATTGTGCTGATCACTCCAGAAAAAGCCATCAAACTTGCTGCCAATGACTTCTTCAGACATCACCTCAGCACACCAGGCGGGTGAGGGTTTGTTGTGTAATTTCCTTTTTCACGAGCGAAGGTCTATGAGATGTGAGATTTTCATGGTGTTGAAGACCCATACATCGGTTCTGTGGGCTGTCACAGCATGGTGTAGTCCAGGGTAGGCTTGGGAGGAACATATTGCTGCTGTCTTAGCCTGGTGATGGAGGGAGGCGGAGTTGCTGTGAAGTGGGGGTCACCACTTCAGTGCGCATATCTCTGCACATCACATTCTTAATTTCCACTGCTGTGAAAACTTCATATCTCAACCAAAGTTTGAAGTTAAATGTTTTTTCTTTGTCTGATTGTTAGATCTGTTTGAGATTTCTTGATTCTCTGGTAGATTATACAGCATATGGGGACAGCATTCCTTTCACATACATTACAAAGTCCTGTTATTACATTATCTTAACATAGCATGAACTTCAGCAACTACTTTTTGTGGGTGTGTGGAGGGGGGAGGGGAATGAGTGAGTGAGTGAGAGAGCGGTAATAAAATACAACTGATACAATATGGAGTTATTACATTATGTGTCAGTATGATCTGGGTATGTTTAAACATTAGTCTCAATATTTCTAGTCACTCTTCTGTAATATGTGTGTGTGTGTGTATATATATACACACACATACATATACAAAGGGAGCGTGGATGGCTCAATCAGTGTAGCGACCAGGCTACAAGCTAGGTGGTCCAGGGTTCAAATCCTGGCACAGGCAAGAGGTTTTTCTCTTCTCCAAAGCGTCCAGACTAGCTCTAGGACCCATCCAGCCTTCCTGTTCAATGGGTATTGGAGTTCATTCCCAGGGGTAAAATGACTGGGGTATGATGTCGCCTATTCACCTCCTCTAGTGCTGAGGTAAGGAATGAGTGGAAGCTATACCCCTTCTCCCCCATATGCCTTCATGGTGTGGACAGGGAAGGCTTTACCATTGTGTGTAACTCACAAGCTGGCTTACACACTTTTTAGTGTGCTAACTTAGTAGTGATTGCAGATACTTAGGAATTTAAAAGTTGTTCCCTGTAGGAAGGGAAGTTCAGGAAATTTGTTAATTTTTACTGTTACATGTATGGATTCGAATGGTTCCAAAGTAATCTTTTTACCCATTATGTTGTACAGTGTTTCAGACTTGGGGAAACCCCCCAAGTAATAAATTTTCTAGGAAACAGAAAGAAAACAAACCATTCAGTACAAATTTTTTTCATGTGCATTCTAGTTTAGTAATAATTAAAGTGTCCTGCAGGAGGAATAACACATGCACTTATTGATGAGGTGCGAGCACTAGGAAAAATTAAATAATGAGAATACTGAACAGTATGTCTTGCTTGCTGAAACACTGTGCCAGGACCAAGGTATGTGAGTCAAATAGAAACCTTAAAAAAAGCGTACCATCTAATTTAGTGCCGGTAAGTTTTACAGGGGTTTGTCATCTGTCACTATAGTTCCAGATGATGGGTCATTTATCATATCTGTGTAGCCCACGCTGCCAACAACAACATCACACACACACACACATGCAGAGCAGAGTAGCAGCAGGGCAGGTGAAAGAAGGACCCTTTATTCAATAAGTTATGCATGAGATTAGGAAAAAGGTATGTAGTCAAACACAACTTAATCACTGAGGTGTATTTAATGACTGTGATGGAAACAACTACATGTTTCGGCCTGTATTGGCCATCATCAGGTTGTCTAGGGAACTTAAGGGCTAG
>Ga0123352_10002211_pt1 | contig 26929 bp, 15 predicted proteins | sample TergutLab28metaG_FD_89700 | JGI IMG/M metagenome (GOLD analysis project Ga0123352, IMG submission 89700) | Labiotermes labralis P1 segment gut microbial communities from Petit-Saut dam, French Guiana - Lab288 P1 | ecosystem: Host-associated > Arthropoda: Insects > Digestive system > Gut ... | reverse complement strand
GAACTGAAGGTACGAATCAGAACCGCCATTGAAACCATCACCGCTGACATGCTACAAACAGTTTGGAACGAACTCGATTATCGTGTTGATGTTTGTAGAATCACAAACGGTGCACATATAGAGTACCTGTAAGGTATTAACAAAAACTTGGAGTGTTGTTCTATTAAATAAAAAATACATATACTCCTATCTCAAGTGTATTATGTATGACAAGTTGTTAAAACCCCGACAATCATTTCGAATAATACTGTATAATGTAAGGTAACCGTAAAGCAGTTCCGTTACAGGCCAGGAGTAGCCCAGAGGGTTCCAGGACGTTAAGGTTACCAGATTTCATGACGACACAGGATGGTGGTAAGGTTGTCAGTCTTACTCACTGGCCGCCTATACCCCCAGGAAATGCTCCTGGTACCCATTTCTGTTAGAGGCTGAGCCGACTCCAGGGCCATAGTGCGATCGGAAGGATTTTATATCAATAAAAAATTCCAATGACACCAGCTGGGATCGAACCAACGACCTTCCGATGTGTAGCACAGCACCTTAACCACTGTGCCACCGCGGTCCCCTAATAATATATAATGTATAATAATAATAATAATAATAATAACGCATTCCACGGTAACATGACACAATCTGTTCGCACAGACATACTGATGGACGTGGTCTCCACATCAGACGTTCTTTTTTTTACTTCATAAAAACACCTACGAAAGGAAAAGAATATCCCTTTTATAGTTTACGACAAGCGTTCCGGGTTGCGAACCCGTATTCATTGGTAAATAGCCACAAAGGTTTCGGAAGAGCTTTCTATCTCCATCTTTAGGATCCAGGAATTCCAAGATAATGGATGTATTCTTGTAATAAAACCAACTGGATGCACTACTTTCTCAAATTTATTTTTGGAATAAAACTCTACATGTTTCGGACAGTTCCTCTGTCCATCATCAGCAGTTTTTCACTGTACACACAGCAACGGTATCAGTATATGTCATACAGCTTGCGGGCAGGATCAGGACGGAACTGCAGTTCCTTCCTGATCCTACTAACAAGCTGTCAGAAAACCAGTATGACATATACCGTTGATGTGTGTACAGTGAAAAACTCCTGATGATGGACAGAGGAACTGTCCGAAACATATAGAGTTTTATTTCAAAACTAAATTTGAGAAATTAGTGCACCTAGTTGGTTTTATTATAAGAATTTATCACGATGCACGGTCACCTGAACGTCAAATGATGAATGCAGCTTTAAAGATATTATTCTGCAGTAATTCTTTTTTATCCTGTTGGTCAAATGTTGTAACTTGAATTCTTGTAGCATTGGGTTTTGTAGCCTTCCTTTAAGCGACGATTCTCAAAGTGTGGTCCACGACCTTGCTTTGTATACGTGTTCTAAAATTATAAGTTAACTTATTTCACTGGACACGTGTCATGCTTTACAGAATCTGTTTATCTGTATTAACGGTGTAACACAGTGCAGATTGTGATATTTGGACACTAAAGTCCCCTCCCCCAATTTTTTTCTTACCGTCATTGCTAGTACGCCTTCACTGTCATTACAGAAATCCAACCACTCAGCACTGGAGATATGAGCCTAAACGTTCGTCAAGAATAAAATATCAACATAGGGAAAATATCACTTACCAAGCACAACATTACTGCATAGTTTTTAATGTTTTAACGCTTATATATATATTATAATTAGCAACAATATAGATAACAATATCCAACGTTCTATAACAACACATCTCAAATACATACGTGTAACCTCCTTCATATATACCGGTTAAAGTTTTAGAAATAAGTATCCTGATTGTAAATAAGAACATAACGACACATGCATTTTATACATAGTTATATCAAGAATGGGTATTTGAGTGGAAGGTTCTAAGAAGAATCTATTGACCAACTAAAGAAAAGGATGGCACATGGCGGATTAAATCGAATGAAGAACTAGACAGACTGACTGGTAATAAAAACATCATAAACTATATCAAAGCACAAAGATTAGCTTGGTTTGGACACGTACATCGTATGCCAGATAACAGCATGGTAAAAAAGTAGAGGGTTGAGCAATGAAACGGGAAAATTACAAAACATTTTAAAAAAATGACACGTGAATTTTTTTATCTGTTTATTGGCCATAAATGAAAAGCATATGAATAGCCATTTTGTTTTATGCCAGTTTGAAAATTTATGTTTTGAAATTAACGCCCTCAAGATGGCTTCCATTTCGAACTTCTCTCAAACGCCTCTCTAACCCCCTCAATGTTCTCTGGAGTTCGCACAATTTTTTGACTGCTGCCTCTTTTCTTAAATGTTGATCCACTCACTTCAAAGTTGTCTACCCATGTGTTTATCGCGTGGTTTGATGGAACCGGTCGGTTACGCGGAACATTGAAATGAGTGCGGAATGCGCGCCCAGCCCACACCAAAATCTCTCCATTTTGATAATAAGCCTTAACGGTGAAAGTACGCTCCTCACCCGTCCACTGCTGCTTTGCTACTAAATGGTAGGAGCTACAGAAGGGGAGAGGCTCTCTCCCCACCTCCCCACTCTACTACAGTGAGCCCAACCTCCCCTTACTTTTTTCCCGTTTCATTGCCCAACCCTATATATGAGTGGTCACCTGCACTAACAAGATCGCTAGGAAGACCAAAAAACAGTTGGGAGGATGATGTAAAGAGCGACATAACAAGGATGAAAATAACAAATTGGAAGGACTGCGTCAGAGATCGGACCATATGGAAGACACTCGTTGAGAAGGCCAAAACTTCCCAGAAGTTGTAGCGCCTCAAGAAGAAGAAAAAACATCAAGAATGTATGTGTTTGGGATTCCACAGCGCATTTCAAACCTTGCTAAATAAGGATCTGTATCTTAGAAGGGCCTGAAGATGATTCTATAAGAATCGAAACATGTTGCCCTAATACAATAATAAACATTAATAAAGTTTTGTTGTGTTTGACTGACACATCATTGTATATTTATATGTGTTAAACACTTCGGGATGGCAACATTAAATAAACAAAATTCTGCTGTTTGTCCTAAATTTTTTACATTAACTTAATAAAATATCTTATTTTAAGCGTGTTTCTTGTATGTTATTATTCTTACTTAAATGTTACCGCAAATTGTGCTTCAGGAGTCGCCAGTCAGAGGTAATTTTTGGGAGGGGTACGCAGAATTAGTGTAGGCCGGGAAAGCTGAGTCGGTATAGCGACTGCCTACGGGCTGGACGACCCGGGGATCGAATCCTGGTGGCGACAAGATTTTCTGCACCCATCCAGACCGGCTGTGGGGCCCATCCAGCCTCCTATACAAAAGGTACCGAGTCTTTCCCAGGGGTAAAACGGCCGGGACTTGGCGTTGACCACCCACCCCATCTAGCGCCGAGGTTGAAGGAAGAGTAGACCTATAATCTACTCCCCTCTGGGCCTTCGTGGCCTGGGTGACCTTTACGTTTTTTACTTGACATAGAATTAGTGAGTCTTTGAAAGGGGTCCATCGTACAAGAAATTTTGAGAAACACTAATTTAAAGGGCAGCGTATGCCCCAGTTGGGGGGCCGGGATGGCGTAGTTTGTACAGTGCCTGCGCCACACACTCGGCAGTCCGGGGTTCGAAACCAGGAAGGGGTAAGAGGGTTTTCTCTTTTCCTAAACGTCCAAACCGAGCCTGGGTCCTACACAGCCCTTTATTCACTGGGTACCGTCGTTCTTCCCTGGGAGTAAAGCGGCCGGGGCGTGATGCTGACCACTCACCTACTTCTAGTGTCGAGGTTAAGAAAGAATGGAGCTATACCTCTTCTCCCTCTGTATGGCGTAGACACGAAAACTTTACCTTTACCATCTTAGAGCAGGCGTTGGAAAATACCTTGTTCAAATCTCATTTTTGACACCTGAGTAACAAATTATTAAAAACTGTGTTAAGATCTTGTTCAGAAATTTCTGATAGTACATGTCTGATGATTTCTTTAAATTTGTCTGGTGTGTACAGGTTGTTTGGTGACATGTACAGTATCTGTTGTTTTGGGTATTCAGCTTATCCAGCATTGCCAGTGTGCATCACAATGCAGGCATCACCAACCGCCCAATATCCACCATAAAATCTGGGCCACAACAACCACCCAACATACACCACAACATTCAAGTCACAACAACCACCCAACATACACCACAACATCCAAGCCACAACAACCACCCAACATACACCACAACATCCAAGCCACAACAACCACCCAACATACACCGCAACATCCAGACCACAACAACCACCCAACATACACCACAACATCTAGGCCACAACAACCACCCAACATACACCACAACATCCAAGCCACAACCACCCAACATACACCACAACATCCAAGCCACAACCACCCAATATACACCACAACATCCAAGCCACAACCACCCAACATACACCACAACATCCAAGCCACAACAACCATCCAACATACACCACAACATCCAAGCCACAACAACCACCCAACATACAACACAACATCCAAGCCACAACAACCACCCAACATACACCACAACATCCAAGCCACAACAACCACCCAACATACACCGGAATATCCAAGCCACAACAACCACCCAACATACACCACAACATCCAAGCCATAATAACCACCCAACATACACCACAACAACCACCCTACATACATCACAACATCCAAGCCACAACAACCACCCAACATACACCACAACATCCAAGCCACAACAACCACCCAATATCCACCATAAAATCCTGGCCACAACAACCACTCAACATAGACCACAACATCCAAGCCACAACAACCACCCAACATACACCACAACAACCACCCAACATAGACCACAACATCCAAGCCACAACAACCACCCAACATAAACCACAACATCCAAACCACAACAACCACCCAGCATACACCACCACATCCAAGCCACAACCACCCAACATACACCACAACATCCAAGCCACAACAACCATCCAACTTACACCACAGAATCAAATCCACAACAACCACAACATCCAAACCACAACAACCAATCAACATACACCACAAAACTAAAATGATTGACCGTGAAATAAATATTGCTTTCACAAAAATTCTAACTTAAATTAAGGAAGTTCAACCTGAAGATAAAAAGTTAAGCCAAAACTAGCAGTATTTTACTAACTAGTGTGTATAATATTGATACTCATTCAATACTTACTGGTAATGAATCTTCAGGTTCCATAAAAGACTGATTATTTCTTTCTTGACTAGCTAAGTGCCTATTAACTTCTAAAAGACTATGCTCCGTGGATTTGTACATAATTTAGAAGAATCAGGAAGATGTAACCTGCACATTCAACATTTTGTCATCATCTCAGAATACAAGGATAAGGAATGAGCAAAAGGAAACATGCCGTACAGTATACAATAAATAAATATACAAATAATGCACTGGCACAGCAACATACAATTTTGCGTTTTGTATATGAATATGAATTAGTTTTCTTTTTGTTGTATCATCTCATTTTATGGATATGAATTGACAGTGTTCAGTATCCTTTCACAAGTTGGTTGAAACTTACCCTGAATTGCTGTACTTCATTTTCAGTACACAAGTGCTCACTTCACTTGGCACTGACAGTTTTCCTGTCAGCGGCTGCGGTTGTCCTTACTAAGCCAGCATGGCCTCTGGATCCTACAGACACATGCATCTTTACTTGTAACTATTGCTATAAGGTAACCACTATCAAAATATACACATTTTAACATCAGTATGACAACTACAGGTAATTAAATTCTCCAGAAGGCCTCATTTATTCAATTGCAGTTTATCTCCATGATAAACAGAATGAAAACTGTGAAGGTGGCCACCTGTGCAAGATTTTGATCTGTTTAAATTTATTATTATCAAATGCCAACAAACTTTGTTACAGTGTGTTACAGGTACTGTTATAGCTTAAAAATTATGATGCATATGCTAGCATCATCATCAGTATCAACTTCCCTAACATAGGTATTGACAGACATTTGGCATGTGTCATCATCAAAACTAAATAAAATTGACATATGATGATGATGATGATGATGATGATGCCAGCATGTGTCACGTCTGTGTTGTAATGACATTTGCGATGCATGCTGTGTAGAGGTTGCCAGCATACGACAGTAATAAATTTACTTACCGAAACCACTTGGTGTGCACAATACAAAATATCTGTATTGTATTTTATTTCAGTAACACACCAACAAATGCACATATATAGTCTTTAATAATCTAAAATTTACATTAAAATACTTAAAATGCTCCTACATGTTTTGATCATACGATCATCCTCAGGGAGCATACTGTGTTCCTTGCTAAAGTTACAGTTTAAAACACTCAGCGATTTACTGCGTTACATTAATTTGGTGCTGTGGCAGCATGTTGTGTGTTGTGTGTGAGTCGTACGGTGTTCAGTTGAGACCGGCTGTTGGTGTTCTTGTTGTGTCATATGGCATGAGACAAAGTAAATCACTAAGTGTTTTAAAGTGCATTGCAACGAAGCACAGAATGCACATCAGTAGCAGGGCACTCTTTTGCAACATAACATTACACAACATGGCATGCTGCCACAATACCCAACTGGTACAATAAAATGAATGTGACTTTTTATAGTGTAACTTTAGCAAGGACGATACAGCTCCCTGATGATGGTCCTAGGACCGAAACATGTTGGAGCGTTTTTAATGTTTTAATGTGTAAATTTTATAAATTTTATATATGTGCAGTAGTTTGTATAATAATTGAGTAACTCAACAACATGCATGGTGTAACAACGAAAATAATGCTCAATAATTTGTCACTTGTTTTTAACTTCAACCTTGCTTGATCATGTAGCAAGACAAAGACTGAAAATCAGCTTTTTGGTTCTAAAAAATTATGCAGAGCAAAGAAATTTGTATGTGTCAATAATATATAAAATAAAACAATAATGCTTAAGAACCGCTCGCTCAGCAACAAAGCTTCACATTGCAGAAGATCTGAATTCTCAGCAACACTGCAGTGGGGACCTCAGATCTTGAAATATTATTCCCTAAATACAGTAATAACATGCTGTGGTATATCGTGAAATATTCTGTGACCATGAAAATGAGCATTCCATACAAAGCATGGAGTTTCTTGACCAAGTCAGAAGATGTAAACTTCTCAAGAAGGAATCTGTACTACGTATTTGTTGCACCATATGTCTTACAAAAACTAACAATAAAGCATTAAGGAATGTGGTGAACAATTCCGTAATATGTGAGAAAATCCAAATTTTTGTCCATTTTTTATCAAAAATTCTGTAATATAAATCATGGATCTAAAATTTCACATCACATTCTCTCTTATGTTGGACAGTGTTCAAGGTTACTTTACTATGACTGGCACAAGCTAATGATCTGATGTTCTCACAGCAGTGAAGATTCATTGTCATATCTTTGTGTTTGGCTAACACCTTACAGACTGCACTGTGTCATAACTGGGAAGACCACAGTGTAAACCAATCATCTGCCCAACTGTGTGGAACAAGGTTCAAGATTTATCTGGTGGTAGGAAAATTATGCAGCCACTATTACAGTGCAATTTCAGGGGTGTAAAAAGGAACAACACATGACAAATAATCTCCACATTTGTTTGTATGTGTGATGAAATTTTCATTAACCATTACAAATTGCAGTATTTTATAAATTTTATAGAAGTGCATTAATTTTTATCACAGTCACAAGAGAAATGCAAATTTATCATTTTGTTTTGGGGAAATAAACTTTAAACTTACTTGTAAAAGTTAAAGCAGTCCTGTTACAGGCCCAGAGTGGCCCAGAGGAGATTCCAGGAAGTTAAGGCTCCCAGATTTTGTGACATTGCAGGATGGTGGTAGGGTGTCAGCCTTACGCACCGGCCGCCTTTACCCCCAGGAAATACTCCTGGTACTCATTTCTGTTAGAGGCTGAGTTGACCCCAGGGCCATAGTGCAATCGGAAGGATTTTGTGTCAATGAAATATTCCACTGACACTAGCTGGGATCGAACCAGTGGCCTTCCAATTTGTAGCACAGAACCTTAACCACTGTGCTACCGCGGTCCCCTAGAACTTACTTGTATTTTGCTAAATGAAGATGTTTATCCTTCATATGAAAAAAGTATTACACACATTGACAAATTGTAGGTGGAACCTAATCATAGGACACTAAAAAAATATTGAGATGAATGAAGTAACGGAACAGTTGTACACAGATGTGCTGCTCTTGGGAAAGGCTTGGAAGGCAGTTTCTAACATGACATATATATATATATATATATATATATATATATTCAGTTTTTGTAGCTCAGGTTCCTGCAAATAGCGAATTGAGAATGAGCACTGCATAGTGCCGTAACATTACTGAAGTGCGAAGGATTTCATCTGCTTTACAATATTTGTCGAGTTCTGATTGCCACCAGTGTGCATGCACACAAAATACACAAATATACAAATACTGTCTTGTGACTTGTTCTGACAGTGGCTTTGTTGAAGATTTGGGTCTTCTGGAATGTGATGCTGTGTCATTGGGTGTACAGTTCCTGACAGGATTGTGGTGCCTTCAGAACATCAGTAACCAGTCGTCCAATTATATAGCATCACATCAAAAAACACCTGAATCTTCACAGATTGTCTTGTGTAAGATATTGTGTTGTTCCGAATTGTAAAAAGGATGAAACGAATAAAGTCTTCAATGTTTAATTTCAGGGAGACTTGCTACTGAAGTGTGCAAATGATTGTCTGGGCACAGAAGGAGAGATGACCAAAATCTGGCAAAAAGCTTGCCCTTATTTCGGACTGCCTATCTATTTTGATGAGTAGATTCCTATTGCAAGATGTTACCAACCAGTACGAATTCTTCCAGTACAGTTGCGTCACAATCAGTTCTTTTACAAATTGCGAAACTATTTGAATGTAGTTTTTTATTTATAAATTGCTGTAATTCTGAACCTGCGGTATGTACGTGAATGAATGTACGTACATCCTCAGAATTATGGTAATGTAATTATGTCATTAATGACAGTCCATATTCACAAAGAACAGATCATATTTTCATTCTCTGTCGAATATTCTTTATCGGCACACAAACAGAGTATGGCTGTATTCCTGCATCAGAGCCATCATGTATGGAAAAGTTTAAATATTAACATAATACATTTAACTTCTTGTATTCTGCATTAGAAGGCACACAGCTGATTCTACAAATGTAGCAAGTGGTAAAAAGGTTAAGACTGTATACAGTATAGACGTTTAATGAGAAGGAACATGCAGGATTTGGATGGGTGTTGCATTTTGCCCATACCTCATCACCACCACCACAGTAAATTAGCAAGATTTCTGAACAGAATTCATAACCTACTTTCCTAGTGCATAGATTTCTACTTCTACAAATCTGTTACTTGTTATATTTTGTTTTACTTGTATGAATAATGTGTTATTAAACTGCAGATTCTGAGAATATGAAATTTGTCAGATGCATTCGTAAATGTACGGTTTTGTATCACCACCTGTTAATCACATTGACTTACAAACAATATCTGTGATAGCATAATCAGTTTAATAACTAGGATATGGGCTGGACATGGGCCCCAACCAGTCTCCTATTCATTGGGTACTTGGGTTCTTTCCTGGGTGTGAAGCAGCTGGGGCATGAATTTGACCGCTCACTTCCAACTAGTGCCAACATGAAGTGTAAGTGGGGTTATACTCCTACTATATGCCTGCATAAGAAGTATGGTATAGGGGGCTTCCTGTAATGGCATATGTATATGTATATGAACTAGATTGGAGTGTATGTACTTGTCTGACACAACTATATGATGGTAGAGATATGTATAGAATTTATTACATAAAGAACAACTACATGTTTCGGCACTTTACATTGGCCATCTTCAGGTGTAAATAATGAAATAAATTCTATACATATCTCTACCATCTTATAGTTGTGTCAGACAAGTACATACACTGTAATCTAGTTTAATTATAAACACAACGGGGATGACGAAACTTATGATATATATATGAAGTTCCATAAAAAAGTCAGCTGGCTCCAGAGTTTAACTGCGGACACATACACACAGCAATGTGACCCCAAAAGCCTACTTTGCCCTTTTAGGAAAGTAAGTAAGTTAGCAAAGAAACATAGTTGTACATACTGTTACAATGCAGAACAATTCAGTGTAACCACTGTGGGTGACAATTTCAAGTTACAGTATCAAATTTACTTTTAACAGCATATGAACCCCATTTTGTGAGTGCAAAATTAAAAAATTCAGACCCTGATTTACATGACCACCTATTTCAGAAACACGCTGTATATACAGGTATTCATCTTTTGTGGTGAATGCATGGTTTGTTGATATTCTGTAAATGGTATAACATCATACAATATTCAACTTCATGGCAGTTATAAGTATTTCAAAGGACAAAGAACATAAAATCCTTGGAAGTATTTTTGAAACTTAATTGCAGTATCATATGCCTTATTTCAGGGTACACAATTTTCACACCATTGACGTCTTTGTTGTGCATCTCTGTGGCCACTTGATTGTCTGTTGTTCATTAGGGTGCACACTTTGTGACAGCTGAAGTGAGCCTAAATGATGTTTGATATTTATGTAGGTGTGAGTAGTAAAATAGGACCCTCCCACAGGTTAGTTAGGGGTACGCGGTGGCACAGTTGGTTGAGGCACTGTGCTACAAATTCGAAGGTCACAGGTTCAATTCCTGATGGTGTCATTGGAATTTTTCATTGCCATAATCCTTCCGGACGCACTATGGCCCTGGGGTTGACTCAGCCTCTTACAGAAATGAGTACCAGGAATATTTCCAGGGGGGTAAAGGCGGCCGGTTCGTAGAGCTGACAACCTTACCACCTTCATGTGCTGATTGTCTTGAAATCCGGGAGCCTCAACCTCCTGGAACTCTCGGGGCCTGTCCAGGCCTGTCATGGGATTGCTTTCCCTTTACCACAGGTTAGTTATGGGATAAGACCCTATCTTACAGCTCCATATTGCGTTAATACCTCTTCCCATACACTCCTCTTATTACACACTTCATTCCAACCCCACTAACTTTTTATGAACTACTCTCTGTCTGGGGGATTTAGGTCTTCTGAGTTGTGACAGTGTGTTACTGAGTGAGCGATTCCCATTGTTTTGAAGGATTGTGGTGCCTTCTTCTTCTTCTTAGGGCCCGTTAGCACCGCAGGCTTAGGCCTATTGTGCAGCCCTAATATTTCATTCAGCACAGCCTCAATAACCCTGTGCCTCGTATGAAGAGGCAAAGGTCCCTTACTGAGGCTGTGCTTATGTCTGTTGGTTCAACAGTCAGCCTTTCAAAGACATTATAGCGCTGATGAGCCAACGCCTCGCAACAGCAAATAATGTGCTGCACTGTTTTGGTCTCCATCCTGCAAAATCTGCAGATTGGATCCCCATCAAACAGGCCCATAGTGTACAGGTGCCCCCTTACAAGAGCATGCCCTGTATAGTTCGCAGTTACCATTTTTAGTTGATGCCTACTTAACTTAAGTAGGTCATCAGCTCTTTTCTTACATGGTCTACCTTTAAATAGTTTGCCATGTCTGAGGCCTGGCAGGTCTATCCAGGCTCTATTGTGGTGCCTTTGTCTTCACAGTTCAGGGAGCCCAAGAGAAGTGGCCAGACACACTGTGACAGTTTCAAATGTCACTAGTCTCTGTTTCGTTTCCTTATTATATTCCTCCATCCTCTGTTGAAACATATAAATATCCCTTTATTTTTAAACAAAACAATTGTTGCAATTAATTTTTCCATTAGTAAGCTCCTCACAGCAAAGTTGATGACATAGATTACCCAGATACAAAGCCCAACTCAGAAAGTGGCTCCCCAATTTTTTACGTAAGGATAGAAACACAGCAACATTCAAAAATATTTTCATTATTTTCTTTGTATTTGTACAGGGGTGCATTAAACTCAGGTGACTAAATTTTGTATGATGGCACCTAATATTTGTGGATGCTCAGTATGGAACTTGCTTCATGTCACACTTGTGGTGCCGAGAATTTTGAGGTAGGTCCCAGATTTTTGGAAAAATTTATGCACCCCCACCATTTTGGTGGGACACTAAGTGTCAGACAGAGTTCAAAAGCTAAGTAATCTAAAACAATGATAAACAGCCCCATATTTCATTAAATTTCCTAACATTCTGACACCATAATGCTCCTGCTCACCAACACAATCATCCTAGCCAGAACAACCAGGCACATGGACAGGCCCATAAGGGATGAGATAGATATCAAACTGTACCCTAATATGAACTAGGATGACTTTCTCCATAAGCATGTTGTGGAAGCCTCTCATTTATTTTTTGAAAGAAAGGAAGCAGAATGTTTTCTCTAAGAACAACAAAATCTCACACTCCTGAAGCTCTGCTGTACTAATGTCATTATAAGGAAGACTTACTGCTCCCCATTTCACCTACCAGCTGCTACAGCCCACACAGAAATATATGTATGTGATGTCACACATCACTGTCATATATCTCACTGGCTGTTTGATGCCTCGGTAGTCATGCTTTGAAATCTCAACTGGATTAGCTAGGTGAAGATCCACTCACTCTTCCATTTCCATAGAACATATTGGACACCTTACTATATAATGAACACATTTTCTCTGCCATATCACTTCAGCGTCTACCTGAACCTAATTCAGTCATCCTAAAGATGGATGCATCACACCGAGATACTGCACGGTACTGGTAAGGATTCAGGTCTTCTGTGATAGGACACTGTGTTGTTGGATGAGTGGTTCCTTAGGTTTCAGAGGATTACGGTGCTTTAATCATCAGCATCCAGCAGATCAAGAAGTGTATGACTGCCTGGAGGAATCACTCGCCAACAAGACAGCATCATATCTCAGACCAACGTCCACAGAAACACCACTGTAACTCCTAACTCTACTGTTTCTCATAATGTCCATTTGAATTGTATTGTATATCCCAGTATTCTGCTAACTCTTGTTCTGAAACACTTTTAATTTACATTGTTCCACCAACTAAGAGTCTATGTTTCATAATCATTTCTAACTTTTAAAATGGTTTTGAATAAAGGTAGACCAACTTGATGACATTTGCTTTATTATATCAATTTACAGCTCAACATGTTTCGGATGTAGCAGTAAACTGACACAATAAAGCAAATGTCATCAAGTTGGTCTACCTTTATTCAAATATCAAGATAATGCACGGTCCAATATGCATAAGTTTTAAAATGGTTATTCATGTATCTCGTTCTTTAATGTTTTAAGAATATCATGAATTGATTATTTTGACTGAACATACACAACAATAAAAAATACATTAGTTATTAACTGCTGTTATACACTCAGTGATCCAAATGAAGCCTTCCTATACAGGATGAAAAACATGTTCCATTATATGCAGATGGCACTTTGTGATGGGTACTTTCATATGAAGGTACATACAGTTTGTTGCTCAGTATCCATATATTAGGTTAATCCCAAATGAAACACACATGCACACACAATGTTAAACAGAAACTGAACACTTAAAACTACTATTATCAGGATCTGTCACTGGATATGACATGGGGACAGTTCCATTCACCCACATGTGCAATGTACTCATAGACACACACACACACACACACATATATATATACTTGACTTTTCCATACTTAAAGTAGATTTCTAAATTATATCCTGCATGTACATATTCATACACATACAGGCACTCCTCAACTTACATAAGCGTTCTGTTCCACAAACCTGTATGCGACTCAGCTTCTTTGTATGTCGGAATTTTACCCAGTATCCACCAAACATATATGTACAATTTTATTTTTTAGGTATAGTTTTATTTTTAGAAATAAAAATACATCTAAAAAACTAAAATTAAGACTAAAGAACACAACAATAGACAAAACCTTAACATATGCATCAGAAACCTATATACTAACAAACAAAGCTAGAAAGCAAATAAACATTTTTGAAAGGAAAGTGTATAGAAGAATTTAAGGCCCAGTGTATGACAATGAAAAGAAAATTGCAGTATATTAACGAATAATTAAATTTATACAATGGTTAAAAAACCCACTATAGCAGACACAATAAAGTTAAATAGATTACATTGATTTGGGCATGTACAGAGAATGGAAGATAATAGAATTCCCAAAAAAGTATTATACATGAATTTGGAAACCACAAGGCTCAGAGGTAGAACAAGAAATAGATGGCAAGATGAAGTGAGGGATGATGGAAGACTAGTTGGTGGAAGAGGGTGGAAGGAAGGGGTATATAACAGAGAGGAATGGAAGAAGCTCCTGAGAACGGCAAGGAATCGTCGCTTTCTGCACATGCCAATGGAATGAATGAATGAATGAACATACAGAGTGTGTGTGTACGACTAGTCACGTAACTGTCTACTGAGATACTCAGCAAAATGTAATTGTATTGAAATATAAAGGGTAACTGTGGGTACAGTGGACAAGTGAATGGAAAAATGGTAGATTTGTAGCTACATTTCAGTTAATTCTTTGTCTCAGTATTTCTTAAGGGAGGGTACCTTCATTTCTGGAAATGCTATTTTTCAGGCAGGATGTTTACAGATTTAAAAAAAAATATATTCCAAATAATGGGGCTGAGGGTGTTTGAGACTAGAGTGCTGAGGTACACATTCGAGTCTACGAGGAATGAGGTAAGAGGGGAGAATGGGGAAGACTACACAACAAGGAGTATCATGATATGTACTCCTCAACTGTTATTATTTCGGTGATCGAATCAAGAACACAAAGATGGGTGAGGCATATAGCATATCAGAGAGAGGAGAGGGTTTTGATGGGAAAACTGAGTGAGAGAGACCACTTGGAAACATAGACAGCAATGGGAGGATAATATTGAGATGGAGCTTCAATAAGTCAGATGTGGGGGGCATGAAATGAATTGATCTGGCTCAGGAGGGACAGAAGGTGGGCTCTTGTGAATACAGTAATGAACCTTCAGGTTCCACAAAAAGTGGGGAATTTCTTGACTAGCTGAGAACCCTGTTACCTTCTCAAGATTGGCTCAGCTTCATGCAGTTAATTACTCCCAATAATGGATGTTTATGTTCCAACTGTAGTGTAATATGTGTGTCTATAATTTGTTTGTACACATTGTATTATAAAGCATAGGTAAGACAAATTAAATGTATGTTAGGGTTTGCACCTGTGGGGTGACTCTATACATAATTTGTTCTTTGTTTGGTAAATGAAATACACATTTATAGCACCGGGGTGCTGATAAGTCCTTAGCCTGTTCAGGGAGGAAACAAGCTCGGAAGCATGTCAGGGACGTGCGTGATATCAACAACATTGAGATGTGAGCTGTCATAAAGTTTGTTTTCCTGCAAGGCAAGGCACCAAAGGAAATTCAAGCCATTCTGACAGAAACATTAGATTGTTTCCTTCCTGGTCGGGTTAAGGACATATCAGCACCCTGTAGTACAGGCCACAGAAGTCAGACTGGTTAAACGTGTGTGCAAATATAAAGAATATGGTTTCATAAGAAATAAATTTTAATCAAGTCTTCATTTCACCCAGTATCTATCATAGTGCACATTGCAAACAAACAAAAAACCTGATGAAATAAGCATTGCTAAACAGTATTTATACAGCACAAAACATAAAATATAATCTACCATATAAAAATTAAATAAAATGTTTAAATCTGCAGCAAATGCACTATTACTAGAAAACAATTGTGTGATTGACATTAAGTCTGCCAAATTTTATGTGTACCATAACAGACTTTGAGTAAAGAAAAGAATGCCTACTTGAAAAGTTTAAGGATTTGAGGGTAATACAAAAATACATGAAAAAGAAGGTCCAGCAGGGTGCATTACTAAAGTGGGTGGCAATGCTGCCCAAATGTATATTAAACTCATGGATGGACATAGTAAACAGTTTATCATGTTTCATTACCACATTATGATTAGTTTAGTTTTACACTTAAGAGTACTGTTACAGTTTCCACTAAAATCCCCCATTGTTGGTACGACTTTATCTTATTTTCAAACCTACTCCTGAAACTTCCCAAACTGGGCCCATGTTCATGGCATGTGTTTTGACTATAAATTAACCGGACGATTTACCCACAAAGTCTGGCACAATCCTTGTGAATCACATTGTAAATTCTTTAAATTCTGTTACAAACATTTCACATTCACACAACAAACTCCACATTATTATGAATAGGTATTTCGTCTCTTCTCATAAACATACCACATGAAACACCAATATAACCCAATGCACTGCTTAATGTTCACTTCCAAGCATTGACAGTTGAGCATTATACGAAAAACTCGAGAGCAAACAGAAAAAAATAATATGCAATAAATGGAGAAAGAAGTACATAATCAAATGATTTACATAATAATTCACTGTGTTGCCTTTGCCTTTGTTTTAGTTTTCTTCAGTTTCTTTAAACCATCCAAATTTCCTTTAAGCATACTGCTATATGCCTGCTGAAATTTGTTTACATCCTTAGGGTGTACCTGAAAAGGAAGACCAAAAAATAATTTAACACAAAAAAAATCTGGTGTGACCAAATATTTGTATACAAAAAAAGTAAAGAAAAATACCAAGAATATGAGCTTTCTACATATGTTTGTACCAAGTATAAATGAGTTTTGTAGCATCTCCAAGATTTCTCTGCTAATAAAAACCAAAGGTACCTGTCTGTTTGGTAAGTCTAAACCACTTAGTTCACAGCCTCATAACTTATTTCCGTGAAGAACAATTAGTGTGAGGTACTACAAGTTATGAACAAAATGGGCATGATTAATGTACATGAATTAAGTACACATATTTTCTAGGTGCATTCTTTGTTCTTCTGAACATCTCCGTTTCCTGAATATTACTGATTCATACTTATTTTTGCAAAGTTAAGCACACCCTTGGTTTGTAAATTATTTTTCCAGTCATGCCATTATATATTCAACTAACTGGACAACGCCACACACACTACTTGTAAGTCATAATGAAATATGCTTCATGTCATGGACACCAATATTTTGTGCAAGTTATTTTTTAAACTGCACAAGTATGATTTAATTTTAATGTAATGTAAGGGCTTTTGGATAGCTAACAATGAAAACTGGATTTGCCTGATAATGTTAATGGAACCCCAAATAATAAAATAACATACATTCAGTCAACGACTGTTATTATATCAGTATGCAGAACTTACAACAGTACTAATTTTCTTGTTTTTTAATCCAGCCCGAATTAAGCACATATATTCAGATGGCTCAGGTAGCGGCTTCCTTCCTTCGCGAGGTGTGGGCTTCGTGCGACCATCATCTATCGATTAAAATATGTAATATTACTAAATTATATTGTTGTGCTAATATGAGCCATAACTTTTACAGTTCATATGGAAACTTACATCTTTTCATCGTTAAAGTAACAGACCCCTGATTTCTTGCTTTCCGAAACATTCGAGCTAGTTCATTTAAAAACTGTGGGAAGAGAGAAACAAAATGTATAAACACCAAACTGACTTTTCGGCTGCACAAAAATGTAAGAACACAACAAACGGATTAAATCCATATGTTAACCTACTCACATTCTCATTCTCCAGCAGCACCATGTTGGCATGTTTTCATACATCCACGCCGCATGGATAATATGCTCAATCTCATATGTATGGTTCTGAACGCTGTGTGTGTGTGTCTCGTAGGCGCAATGGTTGAAACAGGTTATGGTAGTCCAAAAGTTGCAATTTTCGGTAGTCGTGGTGCATTACTTTATGAATCGACAGGCCCAAAACTGTGTGGCGGTGGGAGTCTGAAACATATTATTGACTCGCTTAGAGTAGTGCAACGAGAATCCAATGAATTTTTGACCTCTCTTGTGAATGAACAATCTCAGCAAACCAGTAGTACTGCAGTAGTGGATAAAGGTAAAGACGAGGTCCACCCCTGTCAAATTTAACAGTTGATAGCGTCGTTAAATAACACACTTAAATAGACCGATCAACCAGGTGACACGGTGTCATAGCTCAGCAGACCGCAATCTGAAATTATTTAATTCAGTATGCATATTTTGTGTTTTCGAAAGTTTGAACCATTCCAATATCATATGTGAATAAAATACACAATTCCAGCGTAAATAAACATTCAGCTACATATTATAGTAGCGCATTTGTAGTTTTTGTTTTTGTTCAAGTATTAGTAAAGGTAAAGATATGAAAGTAAAAGGAAAGACTATGTGTACGCTTGAAAGGCACGTGGGGAAGTAGAGGTATCGTTGCACTTGTTCTTAATCTTAACACTGCATGTAGGTGAGTGATAAGTGGTGTGCCCCAGAGCTGGTCTGGGTACTTGGACAAAAGAAAAATCTCTTGCTTCTGCTTGTAATCAAACTATGATTCCTCAGTTGTCCTGCCTGTAGGATCTAGTAGTAATCTATGTCCATTATGTGAGATGGTTCATAATTGTCATTATATGTATGTTAGGTCTTTGGCATGTAGTCTTGATGAAAACTAATAGTTTTCACGTACTGACATGTGGTATTGTGTTGAAAACTGTGCCATGCAAAGGATAAAGAATGTGACTGAATTTGCTGTTTGAACGTAGATCAGGGCTAGGAAGGAATGGCTACAGACAAATGAATCAAGGAAAGTAATAAGGATGGTGAGGGATGATAATATGAAAGAAATAATTTCCTGTTGAACTTTAATCGATATGTTCTGCTGGTAGTAGTAGTAGTAGTAGTAGTAGTTATGTGTGTCTCACATAAGAGTGAACTAGTTATGTATGTCTCATTGATTGCGAACCTTATTACAGTAGGTATGTGTGTCTCGTGTAAGTGCAAACCTTGTAGTAGTAGTAGTAGTAGTAGTAGTAGTAGTAGGTAGTAGTAGTTATGTATGTTTCACATAAGAGTGAACTAGTTGTTATCTAGGTCTCATTCATTGTGAACCTCATGACAGTAGGTATGTATGTCTCATAGAAGTGTAAACTTTGTAGTAGTAGTAGTAATTATAGTAGTATTAGTAGTAGTAGTAGTAGTGTGTATCTCACACAAGCATGAACCTACCACTAGATTAGTTTTCAATAACTTTGCCAGAGACAAAAAATTATGGCTGACCTTTGCATTACAAATAGTAGGACTACTATAGTCATACATAGTTATTCAATATTCCATCTTACACAACACACTTAAAATTAATTGTGTCATGTAAGATGGAATATGAATAAATAAGTCTATTGTTCTTAGCACGATGGGGATGTGTCACTTAAAGTAGCGATACTGTTGAAGTGGTAGTAGAAACCTGTGCTTTCTCAGCTTACTTGAATAGAGTCAAACTTCAGAATCATGTCAAAGATTGTAAAATTCAATATCTTTTCTATTATGGACTTTAGGATAGGGTCTTTCATTTATTTTTCCGATGCACAATACACAAGGAGAATCCAAGATGGGAAAACATGAATGCATTATGTATATCAAAACTTAACCAGAGAAATAAAGATATTCTGAGATAGCTGGGGTGGACAGTTTTGGTGTGTTTTCTGGTGTAAAATCCTTGTATGTTACATCTAAGAATTATCTTTTGCATTTCAGATAGTGCAGATGAGGAAGATGATGAAGATGAAGATGAAAACTGTGCTTTACCGAAGAAAAGAAAAAAGGATTAGATCTCAATGAATAAAAACAGACAAGTACAACTGTTATATTGTAACAACACTGGTTTTGCGATGATATGCCCAACATTACCCATTCATGCAAAACATGTTGTGCATAATTGAGATAAAAATGAGTGCTTTTGCAATGTATCAGTTGTGTCTGATTTTATTTATTCACCCCTTATAATTCTGATCATGCAGTGGGATGACTGTACCTAGGATTAGATTTAATCCATTTTGGTGGAAAGTAGGAGTGAAGTTCTTATGAACTGTAAATTATTTACTATCCTAGTTTTTCACGTAGTTTCGGAGATTGTTGTTTCAGCAGTTTCTTCCTTGAAAAAAAAATGTTAAAGGCTCCCAAACATGGCAGTAGTGTACCTGGTAAAGGTTTTTCCACATGCACGTATCAGACATGTTCAGTTGATGCTTTGTATTACAATAAAATGTGCAACATACTGATGTACGTGTGACATCCAGTCAGCACCATTACCTTAACAACAAGACATATCATATTTAAGTGCATATAAGATGACTGCACTCACAGTCCTTAATTTTCAGGGAAATACCTAAACAAAATGTATTTATGTTTATGTGTGTTTGACCATGCATCATTGGCATAAATAAAGTAGATGACCAACTAGATGCAACAACAACAATTTATTGATCTTCGAGTTAGCTCAACATGTTTCGAGCAATTCTTTGCCCTTCCTCAGGAGCGCAAGATTGTGATTTACAGCATGTGGTATAATGCCCTTATCTATTGTATATCCATCTTTGCAGGACATTATACCGGGTGCTGTAAATCACAACCTAGCACTCCTGAGGATGGGCAAAGAATTGTCTGAAACATGGTGATGTAACTTAAAGATCAATAAATTGTTTCTGTTGCATCTAGTTCGTTATCTACTTTATTAGAATGTATTTAACTTTGTGCGTGATCATAAGGCGACACCCCAGTTTTCCAGATCATGAATTAGGACAAAATTTTCAGCTTATATTCGGGTAAATATGACATGGCTTTCATTGAGAGAAGTGGAAAGAGAATGAGAGACAAGTTTTTATTTGATGATGATGAGGTGCAGAGATTGATGATGACAGGGGAATAAACATAAGTATAGAGCACTGGTGGAATGAATGATACTGATAGAGCAAAACTGAAATCATCATACCAACCCTGTCTTATTGCCACTTGGTCCACCACATAGCCAATGTGGAGTGGCCAGGGTTCAAACCCAAGCCATTGAGAGGTTGGTGACTTACCTGAACTGTGGCATGACCTTTCATTGAGATGAAATCTCTTCCAACTACCATGCTGTCTGATGTGTTTCAGTGTTCCTTTGTTGTGTTTTCAGTTACAACAGATTAAATGTTACACATAATTGTACCTGTCTCAACTATTGCCCATTATCATTCACATCATAGTGCTGTAACACAGCTATCATGTTGAATGTCTAGAGCTGCCATCTTCTACAAAAATCTACTGAAGTTAGTGCCTTACAAATACAATAAAAATCTTGTAATCATGCATTCCACATGGCTGTGTTATAACATACACAGGTCTGTATATGCCACTTTTGCCTTTTATTGCATTTAGCACAAAATTATTAGAGATTTGTTGCAGTTTCAGTAAACCATCTTCATTGACATTATAACTTAGTGACATGAAACAAAATTTAAAAATACAACTTGCATGTATCTGAAGTGTATAAAAAGACTTCAGTAGTACTTAAGTGCATGATAAAAATAGAATACCACCAAATAACTGACATTTTGCCATGGACAACAATGGTATGATGAAAACAGAATCTTATTCAACTTCTGAATTTTGGAAAGAGGTAAGACAAACTATGATATCTAAAAACCTTTTAGACCCAAAGGTGGTCAGATATTGCCCTTTTCCAAATATTTGAATTTGTAAGTAATGTGTATCTTACTGTATGTAACAACCCCATGGTCATACTGAACCATTTAATGTGTTACTTGATATACTGTCCTATTTTCCTTGCTGCACTTTCTGTTTCCATTATGTCACTAATTAACATGGTGTAAATATGATCTTTGAGGGTGGGTGGGGGGGAAGCAAGATACCGATATTTCACTCTTTTATTCATCATATTAACCACTTCTTCTAGTGCTAGATATTGCTGCGTTTACTGTGTGAATGAAAGCTCTGTAAATTAGGAACAAAAATATCTACACATGGAAATAATACATGGAGCACCAGAACATAATGCATTAATAAAATTGCGTTGATACAAATTATTAGCTAATGATTAAATGAATCCGCTTGCTTATAAAATAGCCGAAAGTTGTGAATACCAGAACGGCTGCTAGCTTGCACTGACCGTGCTAAAACAATGAGTGCTTGTGAAGGTATTCAGTTTTTAGAAAAGGAAAGTAACCACTGTAGTGACCCGGAACAAGACGGTCCAGTTGTGCAATAGACATCAAGAAACGAAACAGTTGACAAGACATCTAAAACGAATTACTTTGGAACAATTTAATGGAATGGAAAATTATACATTCACACGCATATGTATAATAATGTATAGACGTATACGTGCTAAACAGGGGTATTCAGCGTGAACACGGTCTCGGTAGTAATGTGTGGTTGTTATTCTCCTTGGTCGTCAGAGAAACAAATGCGTTATGGTTTTCGTATCCGTGATGACAATTAGTGTCTGTCACGGACGCTGTTCCCTGTTTGGAAATTTGCATGTTGCGATTCGAGCGTCACGAGAGATAGGACTCATATGATGATACTGCTGATAACTGCTGACGAGGAATTTGCGGCAGTAGATTAACAGTAACTTGAGTCGCAAAACGAGGCGCGGATGTGTGTATATAGTTCGTAAGAGTTATATGTTAATATACTGAAAATGGATTCGAACGCTGGGTACAGGCCTCCTGTTCGGGCGCAGGTGCAATATGTAGCGGAATGGTTCAATGAGTGGAGCGAAATGCAACGAGGAGACTTCTTACCCGTGTTGGCTCAACAGTTTGTTCCTTCAGGTTATGTAAATGGTTTAGTGTCTGGCCTTGAAGGCCTAGGATGTAGAGATGATCGACCTCCTAGCTTGTTTCAGTGCCGCATTAAGTTGTTTCGAGAATGGTCTGAAAACTGGGGAGCAGCGGAACGGGAACAACTCTTAAATCACATAAAAGCAGTAGATGCAGCTTTTGTGAGCAGATTCGAGGAAGAAGTCCACTCTGTGCCAGGAACAGATGTGAAAGTCCCGGATTCCCAACCCAGTAGTACAGACGGTTTCGAACAGGATGGTGCTGAAGGAGAAGCAGACTGAAAGCTATCAGCAGTTATCGGTTCAGGCTTGTAGTCCCTGAGTTACACACCTGATATTGCTATATCAAGGGATCTAATATGTATATTGTAACTGGAACGTGTTTCTGTACTGTGTGTGCTAAGGCTGTTTCATTGTTGCAAAATTTACTGTATGTGAGATTAATTACATTGTAAACGGTAATCGTATGTAAAAGTTATAATTTTAAAGGACTGTAATATGAAGCAGTCTGTTGTCAGGATAGAGATTCCATAAAATTGAAGGTTAATGTTTATTGGAGGTATTCCACATTAAAGTATTACAGTGTACATCATGAGAAAACTATTAAATATGCGGAATGGAAGGAATCCATGTTTATGTAGGACAAACAATGGATCAGAAGTGTATAAAGATGTCAGAAAGTTTCCATTATCACGTATGTGTTTACATTCCCTTATTTCATGTTAATGGCATGACAAACGGAAATTTCAAAAGCCATTCAGGTATATTTTAATTTATGCACTTGTGAATGATAATTGTAACAGTTTTGTTCTTATACTCTTGTATCATGTAAGAGGTGATACATGATGGGAAAGTGGGATAATTGGCCACTGTAAGTTGGGTTATTAAAGTGTGGGCTGCATCAAATAAGGTAACAGCAGTTCCCGATATTACATTGAGGTGTACAACATGGTAGTCCTGTGCCTGCCCTTCTTCCAACCTTTTGTCTTTAAAATGAGGTGTCAAGTGTTTTAAGAAAACATGTTCATACATGATGAGTTGTCAGTTCCACATTACATGATCTTAGCCACTTATATTTTCTTCGTGCTATTCCCCTTTTTTCCGGCAATGTTAATATAGAATTGGATGAGGTTAAAGTAATTCTTATTACTAATGTTTAATTAATTTTGGAATAAGGATCTGCATCGTATGTTTTATAAATTTTTGTAAATTGATATTTATATCTGTTTTTGAAACTAAAGAGCCACATATTTTGCTGTTATATATTTCATGCAATACTCCAGATGCAACATTTCCAGTTCCACATATCAGAGAGAGCTATCAGAAAGGAAAACTTGTGTCCAGTAGCACAGTACTGGTCTTATGTGAGGAGCATTCTGTGGTGGCAGCATGCCAACAGGTGTAGGAACGAGTTCGTTTCCTACGTGACCAGAATGTAACTAATTCTCTTGTGCTGTTTTAAGGTACTGTTTTGGTACTAATCTTGCGATATTCAAAGCTGTAGGATCTGAGTGTGATTGCCGTGTGTTATAATGGGTGAATGCATTGAAAATGTGATTATGGGTAGGATGTGTTGAAATTATTAAATGTGTGGACCATCTGAATATGAGTAGGATGTGTTGTAATGACTAAATGTGTGGACATTCTGACTGTGAGTAGGATGTATTGTAATGACTAAATGTGGACCAACTGACTGTGAGTAGGATGTGTTACAGTGACTAAATGTGTGGACCAACTGACTGTGAGTAGGATGTGTTACAGTGACTAAATGCGTGGACCAACTGACTGTGAGTAGGATGTGTTACAGTGACTAAAAGTGTGGACCAACTGACTGTGAGTAGGATGTGTTACAGTGACTAAATGCGTGGACCAACTGACAGTGAGTAGGATGTGTTACAGTGACTAAATGTGTGGACCAACTGACTGTGAGTAGGATGTGTTAACAGTGACTAAATGCGTGGACCAACTGACTGTGAGTAGGATGTGTTACAGTGACTAAATGTGTGGACATTCTGACTGTGAGTAGGATGTGTTTTAATGGCTAATTGTATGGGCCATGTGAGTGTGAGTAGGATGTCACTGTTTTAATTGAAGTATCAACTAAATGCACTTACAATATGTGATACAATAGTCACTTTACCCTGACATGTTGTTGCATAACCATGCCATTGTCAGGGAGGACATGCAGAATTTAAAACCAATAACAGTAAAATTGATTACACCTGTGAAAGTCTCCACCATCAGTACATACTGATGCTAAAACCATTTTGTATGTAGATAAAATATGTAAATTTTCTGATCCATAGTGTTATAGATAAAACATATAACACATTTAAATATAAAATATTAGAGATTTAGAGTAAAATTAGTTATAATACTCCAAGTTGTGGCTGCACATATTCCAACATGTAGTCCTTAATCCATTGTGGACTGTGTCCCTGTATGACAAGCTGGGTGGTGTGTACAGAAGGCAGCATAGTAGTGTGCTGCCTTTCGTACAAATATTGTTTGAAAGTCTAAGTGATCCTGATGTTCATTAATTATTTATTATAAAATAATTAATTTTTGACAACATTCCTGTACAGAACACTAAATAACGAGAAAAGACACCCTGAATGAGACTACTGCTGCCCTTTAATAATGGGATTACTCACAGAGCAGATTACAATTCGGCAGCTGTGCTGAGTGTGTAGTGATTGATATTTATATTATGAGTTACGACTGCAGGTACCATATCATCATTATTAATTGCACCACGTGTTTAAGTGGCTGGGCAGTGTGTCCTAATAGCAATGGCTTATTTCGCAACTTGCTGTTAAAATATCCAGAGGTGTGTACCTCTGAATCTCATCAAGTGGATATGTTGTTGCACATTTCTTACTTGTGTGTAGAGTTCTGTAACTTTTTGTGTTGTAGACATGATGTTTAAACATTATAATATTCTTAATTGTATTTAATGCAGACTAATTCAAGAAGAAGTAAGCACTTTCAAAAGTCAGTATAAATTATAGTTGGCGTGTTGTTAATGGGACATACGCGGACGAACAGTGTCCGAGAATTTTAAATGAGTCCTGTAGACTGTTGATGTGAGCCCTGTGTGCCACATAGCAGACATCAAGCCAATACTCTCTTTCTTCCCAGCTGTTTGTCACTGTATCCTTCATAAACAGTGGATGTCACTGAACTTAATACACAAAGTTTATATCAGTCTAAACACTAAAGGTAGGTAAATCAGTCCCATTACAGTCCCGAGGTGCCCGGAGGGTTCCAGGAAGTTAAGGTTCCCAGATTATGTGACAGTGGCCCAGAATGGTGGTAAGGTTGTCAGCCTTACGCACCGGCCCCTATTTACCCCCAGGAAATACTCCTGGTACTCATTTCTGTTAGATGCTGTGTCAACGCCAGGGCCATAGTGTGATCGGAAGGATTATGTCAATGAATAATTCCTATGACACCATCTGGAATTGAACCTGCGACCTTCCGATTTGTAGCGCAGCGCCTTAACCACTGTGCTACCGCGGTCCCCTAGTCTAAACACTACTAAATTCTATTTTGTTTAGAAGAACAACATGTTTTGCCATAGGCTGTGCCATCGTCAGGTTCACTGACTTTTTTAAAAATATTGAGGTAAAATATACAAGTAGTTTCATAATAATATGAACAGCTGACTAGATGCAACAATGATAATTTTATTAACAATTTCAATCATCTCAAATGTTTTGGGTGATAATTTCGCCCATCCTCAGGAGTGCTAGACTGTGTTTACAGTTGGTATAATGCACCGATGATGCTGCCTTCTGGTGACCGGAATGAGGTGGAACACATAACCGGTTCCACCACATTCTCATTTTATCTCCAAAATTTTTCATTGTTAGAAGAATTCAGTGAGATAGCATAAATGTACATAGGTATTTAAGTAAAGTACCTGTTATTCTTGTCTGATTGCAATTAAACTTGAGTTTTATGGACAGATTTTCAAAAAGTACTCAGATATCAAATTTCATCATAATTCATCCAGTGGGATCCGCGTTTTTTCTGTGTGGACAGACAGAAGCTAGTTGAATAAAGAGAGACCAACTTGATGTCACATGCTTTTTTATTTCATTATTTAATGCTCAACATGTTTCGGATGTTAATACATCCATCCATCAGGAGCTTGCGACTTATTTGTTGAGTTATTTCATGGGTTGTATTGCTCTGGTTTGATGTATGTTG
>Ga0123352_10002210_pt1 | contig 26933 bp, 18 predicted proteins | sample TergutLab28metaG_FD_89700 | JGI IMG/M metagenome (GOLD analysis project Ga0123352, IMG submission 89700) | Labiotermes labralis P1 segment gut microbial communities from Petit-Saut dam, French Guiana - Lab288 P1 | ecosystem: Host-associated > Arthropoda: Insects > Digestive system > Gut ... | reverse complement strand
CCATTAACTTCATTGTCTGCACTTGACAGCTTGGTTATCTGAATCTGTCCGGCTTCACGAGTATTTTCCCACACCACTTCTGTGACCATGCCTGCCCTAAACTCGATTGTTCTGGGCATTGTGTCACGCAAGTAGCCAGGAGCCTCTCTCGATTCCCGAATTGTAAACCGGCCACTTGGCAAGATGCCTGTAAAGTCGATTACGCCGTTATTATCGGTGATAAACGGCCCTGCAACCTCTTGATTAGTGATGAAGTCATATATCCTGAATTCGACACCTTGGATTCCGAGCCTTGTGACAGAATCTATTTTATACAACCTGAGCCCCGCCATTTGTTCATTAGTCACCTCAAGGGTTGATAGCCGCCCGGGAGTGATAGTAACCACATGAACAGTAGAATCCAGCAAGAATCCGGGCAAAGCCCGTGTTTCCGAAATATGGAAAACCCCGCTTTCCAAGTGGTTTAAGTGGATATGCCCTCTGTGGTCGGTCAGGAAATTACCGTTGGGAGCAATATTGGGGCTGTTCGCCGGTGTGCCGGGTTGGTTTTGGTCATTAATGAATCCACGAACCAGTCTACCGTCGGCATGTCTTACCTCAAATTCGACATTTTGGAGCGGCATATTGGTGGATGCGCACGTTTTAACGATCAATAACCCACTAGCAGGCGTATTCTCCACAACCGCCAAATGCTCACGCTGCCTAGCTTCGGAGTTAATAACAACACGAGTAATCTCTTGGTCAACCAAGAATCCGGGCAAAGCCCTCGTCTCGTGCAAATATAGCACTTCATCATCCACCGCCGGTAAATGAATTATCCCTCGGCTGTCGGTGATAAAGGTGTGATTACCATTCTGCGGATTGACTAACCTAGTACCATCAGGTCTACTTATCTCGAAATGAACATTTTCCAAAGGCTCACGAGTAATTGAATTTACCTTCAACACTGTCAATTCCGCTTGTCTATAATTGCGAACGACAACGGTCAAATCCCTGCCTTGCACCACTTCAAAATGCACAGGCTCGGCAAGACGGAATCCCGGCAAACTCCTCACCTCAACCGCGATAAATGCGCCATCAGGTAAGAAGCCTAAGTTTATGCGGCCTGCGGAATCCGTCACAAACTCAAATGCGTTTGTTGCAGGGTTTTGTATCCTCTCACCATTGAGACGATGTATTTCAAAGGCTACGTTAGGTAAGGATACAGATGGATTATCTCCGTCAATCTTATGGATACTGACTTGTGAGTATCTGTAATTGCGAAGCGTAAAAATATACTCCCTATCATGACCAATCTGGAATATAAAAGGCTCTGCTAAACGGAATCCCGGCAAAGCCCTCAGCTCGGTCGCTACGAATGTTCCACTAGGAAGCTGCGGCAATCTTATCATCCCTGAGCTATCGGATATGAACTCGAATGAGTTGTTTTGTGGATTGCGTATACGCTCTCCAGCCAATGTAGTTATCTCAAATAAAACACCCGGCAAAGATTCAGAAGTATTTCCGCATATCTTATGAAGAACAACAGTAGCATATCTTGGATTAACAAAACGCTCCACCAAGGTCTGCCCTGCTCTTATCTGTACTGTCCTTGACGGCTCTACAATAACATGGCCTTCCGGCGGCCTTGTTTCAATTATTTCCACCGCCATAGGCTCCATATGTTCTATTGTAGCCACGCCGCCCTGATTGGTCACAACACGATGAAGTAACTCGCCGCCAAGAGTTCTGATCTCAAATTCGGCGTTTGCTAATGGGTTGCCCTCCGTATCCACCTTCTCCAAAATTAGAGATGGCGCACGGTGATTAACGAATCGCTCCGTTAATGTCTGTCCGGCCACAATTTCAATAGCACGACTTGGCTCTGTAATAACGAATCCCTCCGGCGCTCTTGTTTCCAAAATTTGGAACGCCCCCGGATAAAGGACATCAATTACTGCCAAACCGCCGCTATTGGTAACAACACGATGCACCAATTCGCCGTTTAACCTTCGCACCTCAAACTCGGCATTGCCAAGAGGATTGCCATCTACGCACACCTTCTCAATAATAAGGGCTGGCGCTCTATGATTAACAAACCGCTCAACACGGGTTTCACCGGCAACAATCTCAACAATGCGGCTAGGTTCTGTAATTACAAATCCCTGGGGCGCACGTACCTCGGTTATGGAAACCGCTTGCGGATTTATCTGCGCTATCGTGATTACACCGCCGCTTGTGGTCGTTCCTCTGTGCAACAATGCACCCGATAAGGTTCTAACCTCAAACTCGGCGTTGGCAAGGGGGTTGCCATCTGTATCCACCTTCTCGATGACGAGGGCTGGTCTTTGAATATTAATAAAGTGCGCTCTTGCTACAGTATTAGTAGCTACTTCAACACTTCGACCTGTATCTGTCAAGATATGATTAGGAGCAGGCGATATCTGCTCAAATAGGAATAGGTAAGCCTACCGTTTCTAATGTTTCCGGCTTTTCCCCTCCTCCACACCGTACGTGCGAGTTTCCCCGCATACGGCGCTCCAACAAGTTTAGATTAGTGCTGTTATTTCTAAATTTTCTGCTAATAGTCTTAAAGAATTAACCTTTTTAAGCATCGCATTATCTAAGTTCAGCTTTTCGAGATATTTACTGATTGTATCTTGGTTAGTAGCGTGAATAAGTTTGTGAACCCTGCTATCTAGCCACGCAAGATTTTTGTATTGGTCTGTACCGCCAAGGTGTTTAGGCTTTTTGTGATGACATTCCATTTGCCCTATTTCTAGGAGATGGTTTGTTATGGCACATTTTCCGTTTTGCCCTGCGATAAGAGATATACGGTTGTCGTTAAACTCGGTAGAGTTGTCGAAATCCTTGTTCTTTAATAAGTATCTGATTAGGCTGTTTACGTTCGATAACTTATTATGGATTAAGGCTCTGCCTTGTTCCGTATAGCTACAAATTTCTTGCGTGAAATTTAATGGGGTTTTGAACTTACAGCCGTATATCGGGAATACTCCAATTCCTAATATAATTTTAGGCTTTTGTTCATAACTTCCATAAAATTTCTGATACGTCTTAGAATAATGGATTTGCTTGGTTTCAGGCGTTTTGCTTCTTCTAAGATTTTTGCCCTTAACCTTCTTGGTGTTTCCTTTAAGCCTATTATGAAGGCTCTTGCTGACAACGAAGTTTATTCTCTTAAAATCTTTAGAGCATTGGGTTGCTACGTTGTAGTAATTATGCACACCCAATATTTGGCTATTCAAAAGATTGACTTGTTCAGCCTTACTTTTTCTTTGAATAGTTTTTATCTGCCCTTTCAATTTTGCCGTTATTGCCTTTACTGCTTTTTCTGAAATGCTACTGCGTGAAATGAATTTGTCCTTGCCGTTTTTCTCTTTACCTTTCTTTTGGACAAACAATGCAAACCCAAGAAATTCAGTTTTGCCTTTACGAGCATTGGTTATTTTGGACTTTTCGTGGCTAATTTCTAACCCCAGTCTTTCTCTCAACCAGTCTCTTGTGGCAATATAGATTTTTTGGGCTGTTTTGTAGTCCTTGCAGAGTATCTTAAAATCATCTGCATATCGTACAAAGAAAAATTCTTTGAGTTTGGTGGTTTTTAATGCCCTGTACTTGTGGTATTGGGCATATGTGTGCCTTGTTTCTAATGTTTCCCATTGATTACTTAACCACCAATCCAACTCGTTCAGCACGACATTAGATAGCAGAGGGCTTATAATTCCGCCTTGCGGCGTACCTTTTTCGGGTATGACCCCGCCTTGTATTTCAGATTTTAGTATTTTGCCAATCACGCATAGCAAGTTTTTATCTCTAATGCCAATTGCCCAAAGTTGTTTCATAAGTTTTGAGTGGTTGACATTATCGAAAAATCCTTTTATATCAACATCTACAACATAGTGTAGCTTATTGATATTCATAAGCGACTGCGTTCTTGCTATTGCGTGGCTTGTGGCTCTGTTAGGTCTAAAACCATAACTATGTTTGTGAAATTTCGCTTCGCATATCGGCTCTAGAACTTGGAGAATACATTGCTGCATAATCCTATCGTCCATACAAGGTATGCCAAGAGGTCGCATACGTCCATCAGGTTTAGGAATTTCAATACGGCGTACAGATTTGGGTTGATAGTTTTGTAGCTTATTTTGAAAATAGGCTGCAAACTTATTGTTGTCCCAATCTGCATAGTACGTAATATCTAATCCGTCAGTCCCTTTAGTTGTAGACCCCTTATTATTTTTGATGTTACGATAAGCAAGGAGAATATTATTCTCGCAAGCTATCATCTCCATCAGTTTATTAAAGGTCTTGCCCTCTTTAGATGTGGTATATAGTTTATCAAACACGCTTTGCATTTCGTAATACTCGTTGTTTCGCAATTTTTGTTTCTTGAGCGTTTTGGGCTCGTTTGGTTGCCTCTTTAATCCTGTATTAACAGTCAAGTCAACCGCCTCCTTTGTTACGTTGGATTTGGTTTCTATTAGTCATACAAGAACCTTGAAAATTTGTTTTAGAAATAACTGATAACCTAATGAAGTGATTTCTGCGTTTCCACATAAATCACAACTTGTCTTGTGGCTGTTGCTCCTTCCCTCATTACCAAGAGTTATCAGCTTTTGGCTGTAACCGAGGGCTATCAACGCTCGTGCCACTAATCTCACTATGATAAAGAATGATTATCCTGATAGTGGAATAGCCGTTTTATTAGCTATGCCAATATTCACTATTGGCTTTCAGTATTTTCATTCAACACGACTTTTTATTTACTGCTAATCAGGTTGCAATCCCTATTAACACTCGTGTTCATAGCTTTCCACGTTCCGATACTTCTATCTGTTCATATACCCTTAGGTGCTTGCTTTGAGCCTGTATGCTTGATTATGCCTGTAACATAATAAGGTGTTTCATATCACAGAATTTTACTCCACCTCACATACATCGCATTTGCGACATAGACATTTCTGTCTATACTGGTTATAGACCCGTACTTTCGCAAGTTCGTCAGGTTATCGCTAACCTATTCTCACCATAGGCACTTTATAGACCCCCGACCTAACACCCACAGCCATCGCTGGCTTGCTTTGAGATAGCGTACTAATCGCTAAAACGAGTGCATTTAGCCGACTTCACCGAGCTTTTGACCCAGATTACAGCATCAATCTACGCCAATCGGAGTATCAGGGGAAGCGTTTCAAGGCGTTACCCTATCATTCCACTTCTTAAAGTATCAGTTATCACCTTCTACAACGTCGCCGCCATATTGCATAGAAGGGCTCTACTTTTAGCACTACTTGGTCAATGCCTACAGGGTTTAATCCTGTAGGATAGTGTTTGTGTAGAAACGTGTCGCACCCGTAAACCATCCACTGCCAAGATTAGGTATAGATATCATCCCGGATACAGGAGTAACGAACTCACCAACCAATCTTCCATTCTGATGCCTAACCTCAAAACGTCCACCTACCAAAGGGTTGCCATCCTCATCACTCAATGTTATTTCAAGACTACCCATTCTCGGTGATACAAATGTAACCAAAGTAGGCGCACCGGGATTAACATGAACAATCCTTGTAGGTTGCGGGTCAAACTCCCAGCCATTGGGGACATCAATCTGTGTTACAACAAATGAGCCTAATAACCCCAACAACTCGATTTGCCCATTGTTATCGGTTTCATATTCACCTATAAGCACATTTCCGGTATTAACACCGCTTCCGGCAGTGCCTCCTGTATTACCTACGCTTTCTATACGGAAACGAACATTGGGCAATGGGTCGCCATTATAACCATCTAGGGCTTGTATGATTAATCCGCTATATGGCGTATTGGTAAAATTCAGCGTATATGTTTCCGCTGGTCGCACAACAAAAACAGTTTGGCTATTCTGCTGTGCATCACCGTGATTAAGCCTAAATCCAGAGGGTGCATTTAGTTGAGTCACTACAAAGCTATCAACACCGAGATTAGGTATCAATATCTCGCCTTGCTGATTACTAAAGAAAATGCCGTTAGCTGAACCAACGACATTGCCTGCGCTATTTGTAACTCTAAACTCTCCACCTTGTAATGGCTGCCCTGTAACCTCACAGCGTAATGTTATCAAAAGCTGTGATAGAGGGTCAGAAAAGAAATCGGCGCGATATATCTGGCCCGTGGGGTTTACCCTTATCGTCTGCGTAGACTGCGTAAGGATAATAACATGAGTATCCGGTACCGATACCTGTGTTATTACATAACTATCCGGACGAACATTAGGTATTAATATCTCGCCCTGCAAGTTGGTCCAAAAAATACCGTTATTAGTACCAACCACCGCACCATCAGACGTAGTCACCCTGAACTCCCCGTTTTGGATTGGAGCAGAAGTTACACTACACCTTAATGTCACAAGCAAACTCGAATAAGGCATATTGGAAAATGTCACAGATACAACACTCGTATCATCCGGCCGCATAAACACTTGCTGCCTTGTATGAGCTGCAAGTGTGAAAAAAGGCGGACTTTGTGTTTCTTCGATTACATAAAATCCCGGGTCAAGCCCTGCAATTACGAGGATTCCGCTGTGTCCGGTCTGCCATTCGCCTATTACTGTACCATGCAAACCACTATCATCACCGCTGGATACTCTGGTCAAAGAAAATCTTGCACCAGCCAACAACTCACCTGTTATCGCGTTTTCCTTGCGGATAACAAGCGTATTTGCTGGAAAATTCCATACCTCCAGCTCATTATTCCAAAATTGGTCGCCGCCCCATACTTCAAGCCTGCCATTTGCTTCACTTGGCAGGGATGGGTTGTTATAATGGCTGATAGGCATATTTTCAAGGTCTACACTATCAAACCAGTCCTCATCAAAGTCCGGTATGTCTGGCAGATATGGCCCATTGGTTGTATTGGATTGCTCCGGCGCAAGCCCTTGGTCTACAATGGCATCTGTGTCCGGGTCAATAGGCTCTACCTCAACATCAGATGGAATATCCGGTGTAGGAGCATTGGGTATGCCTTGGTTGTTATTGTTACTACCACTACCACCATCGTTATTATTGCCTCCACCACTTCCTGTTGGCGGAAGCTGTTCTGTTGTTCCCTCATCACCCTCTACCGCAGGTTCATCACCTGTTGGCGGCGGTGGGGTTGGATTGCTTGATGAAACAATCATGCTTTCACTAGCAATAACACCTTCACGTATTAGGGCATAGGAATTATCTCCCGGCTGCAAGAACACTCGAAATGAATTGTTCGTTGCCAACGTCATCCCCGGGGCCGATCTGGTTTCCGTCACCCGATACCACCCCACCTGAACGAAAGGCAAAATTATTTGCCCTTGGCTATTGGTAACAAAGTTACCAACATGAATAACACCTGGGCTATTAGGTATCTCATACTCCACTCGAAAATGAGTAAAAGGCACCGGCCTAAATGTGATTGCATTTCGTTTAGTTATCACTAATGTCGGCAGCAATGTATTTTCCACGATAAGAACATAATCTTCGTTATCACGAATCTCAATGATCCAGGTGCGATTTTGCTCTAGTGGGTCTAAGAAGTAATTATTCGCTGCCCTTATCTCCTGGATTCGGAAACGCCCACTATATACCCCCTCAATCACGATTCTTCCGTTTTGGTCTGTCACAAAAGGATTTCCGGTTAATGGACCACTTGGCCCAATATTACCACCGCCTGTTCCGGCAGTAGCACCCAGATATTCTATTGTGAACCAAGCACCCCTAATGGGATAGCCTGTTCTCGCATCCTGTTTCAAGATGGTGAGTGTCGGCATTCTGCGATTCTCAAAAACCACAACATTGTCTTCACCTTCACGCATTGTAACTCGCTGCCAGTTAGGATTAGCAAGATTCCAACCCGGTGGCGCAATCTCCTCCGTGATTATCAGTGTGCGCTCAGGGTTATCTGCAAAAAGAATCTCCGGAATCACGATACGACCGCTTGCATCCGTGGTAAATGGGCTGCCTGCCACAGTACGTCCATTCTCAAATACCACAGAAAAGACCGCGCCCGCCAAATATTCTTGTGTATCCATATCTCGTTTAATTATCGTGAGAGATGGATTATGCAGATTAGTCACCAATATCTCATTACGTCCACGATTGGATAATACAACCTCACGAGGTGTAGAATCAAGCACAAAGCCCGGCGGAGCCTGTAATTCACGCAGTATCAGCGTGATACCCGGTATCAGAAAGTTTCCTTGCGAGCCTTCCTGTCCGATAATGGCTCGACCATCTGCTCCGGTAGTGCCTAACCATTCTTCACCGGTTGCAGGATTGGTTAAAGAAAATATAGCGCCCGACAAGGGTGTATTATCATTTCCGTCAATTTTCAATACTTCGAGATATACATATGGCTCATTATAGAACCGCACCACAGGAGCCGGTCTTGTTGGATGCCCGTCTATCTGCCCCCAGCTTAAAGATACAGAACGGAAGTTAACATCAGCAAGCATGAACCCCGGGGGACTAATTTCCTCCGAAACCGTGAATTGGCCAGCCGGAAGCCCCCTAAATACAATTCTTCCGCTGGAATCGGTTATAAGTGTTTGGTCAATTATCTGCGGTGCATTGCCTTCTACAAAGAAGCCTTGTATTCTTATGTGAGCTCCGGCCAATGGCTCTCTTGTCACGCTACAATGCTTATATGCAACGATTTCACCGAAGGGATAGTTCTCAAAAATCTTATGGACTGCATTAACATGTGGTCTTTGCTCTATGTCAAATACAGGGATGACAACAAGTTCAACTGCACCTAATGCAGAGGTCATTATGTCCAATACTGCTTGCAAGTCATAAGCAGGGGTATCAGCACCTGCCAAATCTTCCAGCATAGCTAGTACATCATCCCAAGGAATTACAACTTTGGTTTCAATAACATTCAGTCCGATTGTTACATCAGGCGGATGCAACCAAAACGAGTATGCTGTATGCTGAGGAAGCAGAGAGAATCCGTCCGGTGCCCTCTCCTCAACTACGGAATAAAATCCATAAGGCAAGCCTTCTAATCTCCACCATCCATCTCCCACGGTGCTTGTAACGCCGGGGATGCCCGGAGGTGCAACTTGTGCGGTCGATGTCAGCACTTGCGACAGATTTACGCCTGTGTTATTGAAAACAACACTCTGCCCATCGCCTGCCACAATCGTCATACTGCTCATACCTTGCAACCTTATCAGCGCGCCGGAGCCGGGATGTGTGGCATTAGGGATATTCTCCCTTGAAAGTGCATCTACTTTTTCTATAAAAACAGAAGTACGGCTTTCTTCGGGTGTTGTCCCAGGTGTAGTCGTTCCAGGTGTTGTAGTGGTCGTTGTAGTTGTTGGCGGTGTAGTGGTCGTTGTAGTTGTGGTGGTTGTATAAGGCTCAAAATCCCAAGTAAATGCTGCACTTGCGTTTAGCTCGGGGATGTAGAAGATTATATCTTGCCACAATTCAGTATCATTGGGATTTTGCATAACAAAAACCCTATTTGCATACTGATTATTTAACCCAACCAGATTAACTTTTGCTGTTTGACCCTCACTGCCGCTTGGCATTACAAAATGAAAATCAGAAATATTTGTCCATGCCGATGGGCCGCTATCCGTGGTATGCTCTGTAGCAAAGAATACTTGGTCTATCTGTCCAAGGGCACTTGTAGCCTCTGCCACAAAAGAACCGTTAACATAAAGCCTTGTACCAACAGGAGTACCCGCAGCCCATTCAAATCTAAATGGGTTTCGCTCACAGTTTGTCCTACGGCTGCTGCCGATTACAAAAGGTAGTGACTGGGGTACATCTCGATCAGCCTCATCATCCACAACACCATTTATAGTTATGGCAGGCGAGTTAGCTTTAGCTGTTGCACCACCCATGCCGCTAATACGGTTATCTACCGATATCCTCGTGTTTCCGGTCAAGCGACCCCATGTTGCGCTTGGATTGCCCACATAGGCAACAGCTACTCTTGTGATATAGGCATTCCAGATGCGGTCATCGTCATTGCCTGCGGTTAAGTCAGGATTATTAGGAAAGCCGTATCTCAATATTGTACGAAAGGCCGAGCCATCAGCACTTGTTAGCTCATAAACTGCTGAACCGGCCTCCGGCCCGGGTAGATTCGGATTGGCGCAAAACGCTTCGTATTGCACATGATTTACACTCACAACATATCTTCGTGAACTTACAATCCGACCATCCATTGTTACATAAGCCGGATGGGTAAACTCGCCGGGTATTGGACTTGCTACAGGATTGCTTGGCAATGCTCCGCTAACAGATACGATAAAGCCTAAAGATGGCATAATATCCGCCTCAGTCGCAGCAACTACGCCAAGCGGCGCAAATGATGCCACTACCGGAGCAACATTCTCAATCCTATCATCGTCTATTGCAATACGCTCGCCGTCAAGATAGATATAGCGTGGAACCTCCATTTCTATCGGCTCGTCAAAGCCTTCAATCTGTATCATTGCAATACCATCGGCCGCAATCAATACGTCTTCGCCATCAATGCGTGCGTAAAATGGTTCAGCCTCTGTGATAGGTTCTGGCGCAGGTGCAATGTTTGTTGCAGCCATCAGATTTACCGGTGCCGCTCCAAAAGCTGTTAAAAACACCATGAGTATTGCTATCATTGACTTGAACTTGTTTCTTAAACCTTGTTTTATCAACTTCATATGTTACCTCCCTTTCAAAAAAACTTTGATTTTTGTATGTCTTGTTACGCACTTCAGCTATGTCATTACATCACCCCCCATCTGCAATAAAAAAGCAGACAACCTTGGTCTGCTTGGCAAAATCTATATAGACCTGCCGCTAATAAATTAGATAACAGCAGGATTGTTGTTAGTTATGAGATAACGGCGAAAACCATACAAAGTATCAGTTTCAAAGCAATATGGATATGGCTATTGCATTATGTCAGTTTCAAGAGTATAATTATATTGAAAACAACACAGAGCAGCAATGATAGAAAAAATATTGAAAAGCACAAGCAATTTATCTAAAATAAACCTTATCTTATACTGGAGGAATCTAAAATGAATCAAAAAATAAATCAATTACGCTGATTATTGCACTTGGTCTTGCCTTTATGATGATTTTTGGTGGCAATTTAACCGGATTTGGCGTAAATATTGTAGATGTTTATGCAACTGTAAATGATAGCGAAGCCACTATACGCATGGGAGATAATGCTCCCATGACACGTACTGAGTTTCTAGCTTGGGCCAACCAAAGAGGTATACGCCACTTTAGTATTGATGGACGTATTTATCCCGCAGGCATTTTCTTTAACGGATATAGCGGCCAATCTTTTACATATGGCGAACTTAATGGAGCAATTTTGGATGTTAGCCTTCGTGCCGGAGTGGTTTCTAATAGCGTAGGAGTTTCCGCACAAGCAACACCTTCAACAACTCAAGGCAATCAAAATCTGAATAGTAATGAAAATCTAAATAACAACCCGAACAATCTTCCACCTATGATATTTGAATGCCTAGCACCTGTGCTATTTACTGATGCCGAACTCGCGGTATTAATTGAACGCGCTCCCCAGGGCGGTGCCTTAGAAACAAGAAGCTCAATAACTCTACCAAACAGAAGCTTGACCGAAGCCGAACTTGCAGCATGGATTTACGAGTATAACGAAATGGGCGGGGCTACCGACTTTGAGTTTGGAGTTATTAGAGAAATCAATCGTATTAGAGTTGAACATGGATTGCATCCTTTAGCACTTGATCCAGCTCTTATGATGGCATCAAGGTTGAAAGCGCAAGAGTTTGGCGACTTGCAATACTACAGCCACATCAGCCCTGTTCATGGTTCGCCTACAGAAGCAGCACAAATGTTTGATTTTGAAGGTATTGTTTGGGAAGCCATGTCACGAACAGGAAGCAACAGTGCGTCGGTTGCCCCTAATCCACAAGATCCTCCGGCTGGAATGTTGGCATCAACTCGTGGGCATAGAGATATCCTACTTAGCCCATATGTAACCAGCGTAGGCGTAGGCTCCTTTTTCTCACCAAACTCAACAGGCTCCAGCGGCAACCTATCACATTCGTTTTATACTGTCATTCAGTTTGGTCTTGATTAAAGCATATAAACTCGTATATAAGCAGGCAGGGGAGGAAGTTTACCCTGCCTGTTTAACAAAGAAAAAGAGCCTGTCCGCTATTACAGCCGCGCAAGCTCTTCCAGAAAAACCAAATCTTCTTCATCTGAATAACCGTGTTGAAAAACGGAATTAATATCAGCGTGATTAAAAAGGTATGTGAACACCTCTGTAAGGTTGCCTTCCGGCCACAAGCAGGCTATGTAATCAAAGACAGTCTCACTTTCAGGCTCAATCTGCAATCTACCGTAAATCATAAGTTTCTTTTCTCCGTCCTTTAGCAGTACAATACTGCCCAATGGTAATAAATCTTTCATAAAATAATGTCCTCTCTTTCCATAATTCTTTCCTTAATTTTTAGAATTTTTAGCCGCCAATTCATTTAGCCGAACATCCAGGATTTCAATTGCGCGAGCCCTTAATCGAAAATATGTCCGGCGCGGAATGGGTTCATGATTCTTTGCTATTTCAGCCAATATTTCCTCAACATCACCCGGCTGCCGGTTTGACAAGTAGGTAATGTAGATAATCCAGTACAACTTGTCACCAAAACGCTTATTATTTCGCAAGGACGCTACAAGTTCTTCTGTCAAGCATAGCTGTTCGCTATATGCCCGCAAGATTCCTTGGTTTGCTTCCTGCACAACCTCAAGTGCCGATTTCCGCCATTTGGTAAGCCTGTAATCAAGCAACAGCTTGTGAGCAGGGCTGTATGGCCTGTTATTTGCTTTTCTTACCATTGACCCTCACCCTCCTTAACTCGAATAGGCCAAGAAAAACAAAAGCCCCTTTGGGCAGCATGTGAAATGCGCCAAAAGGGGCTAATTGCCAAGTTATAATTTTGTCGTACTACCATCTTAAATTTGTCATGCTATCATCTTAACACTTTAAGAGTTGTCAATCAAGGCCAAATTAGTGCCACTTTTAGAGGATGGACCGAAAGTGGGTTTATCTCCAAACCACCCCCGGTACCCACCATAGCCAACTATCAACATAATCCCAGGAAACCGGCATACCTGACAACACAGGATAGAACATGACGAACAATCCTAATGCCATAACCGCATATCCTATAGCCCATGCACGATGTTTCAGTTGGGTTTTGAAGAACCATGTAATCAGCAATACCACAAATGGAACGCTGGGGAAATAGTGATAGATGAAGATGACCCTTGTTACAAACACCCATGGTAGAAACTGCATGGCATAGGCAATTAGAAGAAATAGCAGAACATAGTTGTGATTGGTTTGGTTTAACTGGTAATTGGCATTGTGAGATTCCTTTGCTTTCACTAATGTGACTTTTGATTTGCTTTTTACATTACACTTGAAATCATCAATGAGTTGATGTTTCGGCTTTACCAGCCTGTAAACCGCAATCACAGTAACCAATATCCCAAACCACCATATAGCCGGATTGCCCAGGGCAACGATACTGACACGAAGCCCATCAGAAACACTGGCATAATAATGAAAAGGCGTGAGCATTAATGGCCATGACCACCATGGGGAGCCGTAGATATGGCCTGCTTCAAGCCCGCCATGAAACCATAGCATAAACCGCTGGTTCTCCCAAAAAATACGAATAGCATCGCTAAAACTGTTTGCACCCATGGAGTTTACAAATGGGATGTAGGATAAGGCATAAATCATGAAAGGCAAAGCAATAAACACACCAATGCAGGCTGTAGCTGTTACAATTGCCTGTTTTCTGTTTTCTTTAAATAGCTTGTACCACACAGGAAAGAATAGTATCGGCAGTCCCATAGCGGCATATATACCCTGCCACTTACTTGCAATAGCCAGTCCCATGCATGCTCCGCATAAAATCAACAGCACAATTGAGCGCTTGAACGACCTATGTTTTATGCCGCTAACATACATGTACATGAAGAAATACATTGCCATAATAAAGAATGTAACATAGCTATCTATGGTCGCTATCCGAGTTTGAGCAAACCGCATAAAATCAAAAGAAAATATAAATGCCGCAAGCAGAGCCCAGTTATTGGACTTAAAAAGCTGCCTTGCAAAAGCGTATATCAGAGGTATCATAGCAAGGCCGAACAGCACACCCGGTAATCGCCATGCAAAAGGCGTAGCGCCCAATACAGCTATGCTAATAGCTTGAAAAACCTTGCCAAGCGGTGGATGGCTTATCTCAGCAGGTGGTAGACCGTGTATAAACTCATATGCCGTTCTTACGTAATGCACTTCATCAAAATATGTACCCAGCAGAAAGCCTAGTGAACTTGTTAACTCCGAAACTAAATGCTGCTCATCAAAAAGAGTCTTTGCGTCAGGAGAAACTGAATAGATTTGCAGAAGCTGGCCCGAAGAATCTCTAAAGCCAGCTTCCATAATTCTTATCCCCTCTGTTCCGAAGGGTATTATCTCAATGAACCGCACTTGAGTATCAGCATCAAAGTTTATACGATGCCAGCGGAAAACAGGATATTCTCTTTGTGAGTGATATAGGGTGCGCCATGATTGCCCGTCAAAAGATGCAGCTACCATAAAAGACCTATGGTTATCATGACCCATGTAAAACTGAAAAGATGATATATCTACCACATCGCCGAAGTCTACCAGCGCGGTTTCGCCGGCTGCGGGCCGCCATGATGTTTGTGGAACGGATGTGCTGCCAAGGTTGATAAATGTGATGATAGTCAATATAATCATCAGAACAAGCAAAAACCCCCAATCCATGATTCTCATTTTGGGTGGGGGTTTGTATGATTCGTTTGGGGACATTCGGTTTATTACGTCCGCAATACGTATTTTGTACGTCTTTTTAGTTTTATTACGTCCGTAATACGTCTTTTGGCTATGAGAGTTTGAATCATTCATCAACAGACCCTCCCTCTTGAATAAAGGCATCAAGAATCCCTATCTCACCTTTTGAAGTAAATCCCCATAGCACGGACGAAAATGTGTTGATAGCTTTCTTGCGATGTTTGTAATAATTATCCCTTGTGATATGTGGGGCGTGCTGCTGAATACGGTTTATGATTTCTTCTACACCGTTCAATTTCTGCGGCGATAAGTATGAGTAATACAATATCCAATAATATGGTTCACCCTCGCTGTAATTTTCACGGATAAGATGTATTGCGGTGTCAATAAGCTTCAGCATTTCCGCTGTACGCTTCATGCTGTTTGCTTGATGCTCCAGTTTTGTTCCTACGAAGTTCACACCGGCAACATAGATGTCGTCAAGATATTCAGTAATGGACATACCGTATTCAGCTTCAAAATCCATACGGTGTTGCTCCTCTGATAGCTTTAGATTCCAGCGCACATCCCGATATGTTTTCAGCAATCTCACAGGGTCATGATAGCAATCGGGGCGCAGATCATTTTTGGTTTTGGTTGTGATTTTTGATTTAGCTTGTTTGCTTGCCATCAGAAACCCCCTTTGCGTTTTCATTAGGTTTTATAACCTTCGTGTTATCATTAGACTTTATAGTCGCAGCATTTTCATTTGTATTGAAGTCGGAATGTTCTGCGTTTAAACCAATACATTTGCTATCCGCATTAAGAACCCCAGCTTCAAACTTATCCAACTTATCAGATATCAGCCGAAAAATTCCATCTTGCTGTTCGGCCATTAGCTGACAAAGGGCTCTTATCTCCCCAATCTGCCTAACAATTTCATTCATAATGCATTCACCCCATTCCTGTGCCTTGCATCCGTCACGCTCCCATGCTTTTCGTTAAGTGACCGCCGCCGCAAATAATTTTTTACCTCATCAGGAAACAACAGGTCAAAATAATTCTCCACAGTTTTGCCAAAAGATTTGGGGTAATTGTTGATTTTTTGAATGGTATATTCAATTATTTCACCAAGTTCTTGCGGTGTTAGGCACGTTAGGCCGCGCTTGGCATCTACATCTATACCATTTCCATTTGAAAAATACACCACAGGCTGAGTTGCACAGCAATATAGTATCATATCATCGTTCCTTTCCGTTCATATAGGCATAAAAATAACCATCACCATGGATTTGAATAGCAATAAACCCATAAATGACGACTTATATCGCTTGTAAGGTTTAGTTCGTTTGTAATCTCGCTGATAATCCCAGCTCTGAATATAGCACCGCCTTATTGCGCGCGCCTTTAGATATACGCCAGCTCGCACTCTTCATCTCATGAAAAGCACACATCTCAGTAATTCTGCTGAAAATCCTTTCAGACGGGTCTCTTAATCGCGATTTGAGGTCAACAGTAGCCAAGTTCTCGCGAAGGGCATCCAAAGTGAAGTTTGTAGTGATGATTGTGGGCTTGTTGGCACGGTACCTTGTGTCGATGATTGCATAAAGCTTTTCATATGCCCATGCAGTTTTATATTCGACACCAATATCATCAAGAACCAGTAAGTTTGCATCCCTTATCGTGTTAAGAACATCTGTTTCGCCATAGCTATCATGCTTATCAAAACTATCTTTGATGAGAGCAAGTAATCTGGATATAGATATGGCCATAACTGCTTTGCCCTGCCTATAGAGCGCATTTGCAATTGCAAAGCTCAAAAATGTTTTGCCATTGCCGGCTCTCCCGTAAAGTAGCAATCCGCGATTGTTGGCATACATGGTTTCCCATTGCTCACAATATCTCATGCCTAGAGCGTAATCCATCTGATTATCAGGCCGATGTACCCAATTTGCAAAAGTAGATGCCTCAAAGCGGTTGTCCATAAGCGAATACGCTTTAAACTTTTCTAATCGCCGCCGCAATTCTATAGCTTCCGTTGCTTTCTTTTCACGCGCATTTGCTTCGGAGCGGCAAGGGCATACTACAGCCACTCTCCTCATGATGCCGAGTATTTCTATATCCATTTGATTTGGACTGCCGCAGTCGTTGCAGTGAGTAAAAGGCCGGCCAAAGTCTGTAATAGCTACATCATTGCTCTGACATAAGTGAACGATAGGGGTCATCATCTCCCCCGATTGTATAACCTGTGCTATTTGCTGCATTTTGGGCACCTCCTGTCCTATTTCTTTCAATCCTATTTCCGTTGACTGTCTTGTGATTGTAGTTTTGAATATGGTTCGACATTGAGCCGGCATCCGCTAATGAAGATGGATTGTCCGACACAGATGGCAGCTCATCCTCCCAGCGCTCCTCATCAAGCCATGTTGCCGGGTGCGGAATGTGTTTCAAAGCAGTTCCTTGACTTTGCCACCATGCTTTCGCGTTCTCCAAGGCGGTCATGATGGTTGAAAATAAAACATCATCAGGATTAATCCGCAACCAGATTTCTTTTGCAGCTTTTTTGCTTGCTTTTCGTGGATATGCCTGCCAAAACTGCTCAAATCTCTGTTCAACAAGTGTCATGGCGTGGTCGGCAGATTTCTCTGCTCCTTGGGCCGTTTTAACCGTTAGGCGCTCTGCTTGTTGATTTTTGGGTTGAGGGTTGATGTTACTGGGTGTATCCATGAACGTTGCGGTGCTAAATGATAATTGCTGAGATTCCTTGCTTGAATCTTCGTGTAAACTCCGATGTGAATCCCCGACACTTGCATCTTGCACAGGCTCGCACGAAGGGTTTGTTATTTTGTTATTTGATTGATTAATACTTAATCCATTGATACTTAATTCTTTATTACTTATTTCCATTGGATTTTCCTGCGTAGGTAAATCCAATATAGGCTTACCCAATGTTGGATTTTCCAATGTAGGTATCCCCGATGTTGGCACATCCAAGATTGGATTTTCCAATGTAGGCTTTTCCAATATAGGGCTCTCCGCAATGTGACTATCGGATGCCGGCAAGCTGCTCTTGGACGGCGGCTCTCTTGGTGCATCAGGTGGCTTGCCGCCGCTTGAAATCTTTGGAATTTCGTGTATGGTATATTCTACATCGCCAAGCTTGCCTGTTACATCACGTATACGCTTGCGTGATAGGTAACCGTGCTTTTCTAGCTCACGGATACCGCTGCGAACACCATCAATGCCATCGCTTGCCAGTATAGCCAACCCCGCTAAACTAAAATCCCATTCCGGCGGAACGCTTAACATAAAAGTCATAAGCCCCTTAGCTTTATATGACAGAGTTTTATTTCTTAGGTGATGTTTTGCGATAACAGCGTAATCGTTCACTTTTTCGGTTCTGAATACGGGCATATCTTATCAGCTCCATTCTTTGCCCTATATTTTGATTTTGTTGGTATATAAGATTTCGTAAGAGTTGCTTGAACATAACAAAAGCCAACTCCTCAATAACACGGTTGGAAAGTTGGCTTTTCTTGTTATACAGCTCATCAGCGATTTGCTTTGTCTATCCATGTTTGCTTTGTCTATCCATGTAGTGTTGCTACGGCAACTTCAATATTGTCACCATTGTCAATATCAACAATATCTGTTTTCTGCTGTCGATTTTGATGCTGACGATAGAAGCCCAATGCCTCAATAATGGTTTGCTCAATAACATCGTCTTTTTCATCCTTTGGGAAGAAGCCAGCAATAGATTTACGTTTGATAGTAAAAGCGCTTTTGGCTTTAGGCTTTGCTCCTACTTTCTTTCCTAAAAATATCTTTTCAATATTCTGGACAGTAAATTTACGGTCATTATAGAGCCGTCGCAGCTTATCAGCATGAGTGACTTTGATTGCTACATCATTTTCTAAAATATAATCAAATAGTACCTGCTGCTCTGGAATGGCAATATAGGATAATGACACTCCGGCCATAAGCGTCATCTTATGGTTGTCCAGCACTTCTTTAAGAGGCTGAATAAGGCCATTGATACGTATGTAGCGAGCAACTGTAACTTTTGATAAGCCATATTTCTCGCCCGCAGTCTTTAATCTATCCATGCCATTTTCGCCTTTTGTATCATCGTGATACATTTCGTCAGAAAGCTGATTATGATGCGGTTTATCGGCCTCAGAGTCTATGTTTTTTAGCTCATTTTCGAGCCGTAAAACAAGATCACTTGGTTTTCCAAGTTCCTTTATCGCATCATAGTGTGTAGCCAGCACCAAGGCGCGTTCGGAGTGACATAAATCTCCAATTGAGCGTTGATATAAATTGCTTTCCGTAACAATAATATATGCTTCTTCTTCTGTTAGACCTTTTAACACGATACATGGCATGTAGTCCAGTCCGGCATCCTCGCCTGATTCTTTGCGATTATGTCCGGAAAGTATCTCATATTCTTGATTTGCACGATCATCAAGAATATGAGATACTGCACCCTCTGGGTGGGGCATAGGGCGTACAATGAGAGGAACCAGAATGCCATTTGCGCCAATGCTTTCTACCATATCATCAAGCTGCTCTCCTGTATAAAGCCTGAACGGGTGATTGCGATAATGATGAAGATTGTTTTTGTGGATGTTTATGACCTCACGAATCATTTTGGCTGGGTCGGTAGGCGTGTATAAGTCTAAATCAAAGCTAGCCATTATTTACCAACTCCTCTGCCAGACTGATATATCCCTTGGTAACGCTGTTATTCCTCTCGTCAAGCATAGTCAGCCCTTTACTTTGATTGGCACTTACCTTTACAGATAATGGAATTATGCTCTCAAAGATTCTAATGATTGACTTGCCATTTCTACTTACAGTCTGGTATACTTCTTTTTGAAATGTTGAACGCTTGTCCATCATGGTAATTAGAACACCTGCAATTTTTAGCCTGCGGTTGAGATTGCGCTGTACGTTGTTTATGGATTTCATCAATAGCTCTAAGCCCTTTGCCGAAAAATATTGAGCTTGTACAGGTATGATTATTTCATCACTGGCGGTAAAGGCGTTGATTGTTAGGATATTTAGCGATGGCAGGCAGTCGATTAGGATGTACTCATAATCCTGCCTGTGCCTCGAAATTATACTTTCCAGGATACTTTCGCGGCTTATTGTGTTTATTAGAATATTTTCTATGCCTGCCAGCTCTATGCTTGATGGAATAAAGTCCACGCCATGAGGTGTCGATATTATGTAAGGATGTGGACTGTCGGATGAAACATAATCATCATTATTATTTTCATCACCAAAATCTCCGGACTCTGAATCAGACCGCCTATTGATTTCATCATTCAACAGTCTAGCAATGTTTAACTCAATATCGCTAGGCTTTTGAAAACCTAACCCCATAGTTAGGTTTGCCTGCGGGTCAAAATCAATCAGCAAAACTCGCTTTCCCATTTTTGCAAGAGCCACGCCTAAGTTTATAGCCGTGGTAGTTTTACCTACTCCGCCTTTTTGGTTGGATATGGATATTACTTTACACATGGGTTTTCCTCCTGTGGATTTTTGTTGTTGTTCGCAATCCTGTGCTGTATCGCAGAATACTAAATGCGTATAGGTTGTCAGCTGTTTAACTGACAACCTACCATTTTTGCTTTTGTTATTGACATCACCTCTCTAGTAGTTTATTATTGACTTGTACCAACTTTCGGCTTTTTCTAACATTGACATAAAAAATAGGACTAAGTTCGTGAAACCCTTGATTTATCGGGTTTACTTGCTTAGTCCTATTATATCAGCATCGTCATCATAGGGGTGCTCTCTTTTGTTGATAAAATCCACGCTGGCCAGTATGCGCGGCTCGGGGGAGTTTAAATCCGCAACCGGCGCCACGCCTGTGTCCAAAATAGCGATGGAAATGCCACGCCCAGTGACATCGGTCGACTGGGCGGTGATATGCATATTATTTTGTATGGAACTAACGCCTTCAATGTTTTGCAGCGTGGCCACTTGCCATTCTGGCAGCTCTACCACATACAGGCCCACCGAAGCCAGACTCCTAATAAACACCGAAAACAAGCCATCTTCTATCTATTGAAGTTAAGATTATTATAGGATAATTTGACAGTAATTGCAACTGATTTTTCCTTTTGCTGAAACAAGAATTTTCTATACTCATTAGGCGAAACAAACCCAAGCCTCCTCTGCACTCTCTTGATATTATAAAACTCATCTATCCAAGTGCTGGTTGCGACAGCAGCCTCATTTCTGGTAGCAAAATAGCCAAAGTAAGTAATCTCCCTCTTAAAACAAGAAAAGAAACTTTCAGCCCAGCCATTATCACTGGGCATACTAATTCTGGAGAAGCTTTGTTTGATGCCATAACTCTTAACCAGGCTCATAAACTCTTTTGATGTATATTGACTGCCCCTGTCTGAGTGGAATATTGTTTGATTACCTAGCGGATGCTTCGCAGTTGCATTATTTAAGGCCCTGATTACGAGCTCTTTTTGCAAACCACCAGAAGTCGCATGACCCAATATCTCACCGGTGACTATGTCCTTGATGATGCACAAGTATAAGAAGCCTTCACCGGTCCGAATGAATGTTATGTCACTGCTTGCTGCTTGATAAGGCAGGTCAAATGTGTTGCCCTTAACTATGTTTGGCATGTCAGTATCACTTACTTTCCTTCTGCGGATCGGGCTTATGCTTCTTTGGCGGTTGTATAGGGATGATAGGCCCATCTGCGTCATTGCTTGACTAACCTTGTAATACGATGTCCTCTCGCCCTGCTTGCGTAAAGTGCCGCACATTCTTCCAACGCCGTAAGTACCGTATGACTCATCAAATATCTTTTTGACTGTTTCTTTAAGAGCGCTTTCTTTTGCAATTGCGGCCTTTCTTTTAGCAAGCCGATTGTGGTAGAGGTTCTCCTGATATTTTTCCACGGCGGCTACTGGAAGGATCGGATGGTACTTTACAATTGTCTTGACAAGTCTCTCGCTCATATTTGGAAACTGCTTGGCAACTCTCTGGGTGGTCGCAAAATGCCGCCTAATGGCCGCTTTGGGGTTTGACGGGAAGTAGCAGGCAAAATGTTTTATGTCTGACATTTCTACATCGGGTAGCTGCCGCCTTAGCTCTCTACACTTTCTCCGATATTTTTTTAATCTGCCTTCAGGGTCCTGCGGACACAACCTGCAAATATTCCTAATAACCGACACATTCTCATCTGGATATTTCATCACTAACCTCTCCCTCTCAATGCGATATTTTTCTATTGCCTCGCGTGGATTCTCGGGATTATGTTGTGCAAACAAGTTGATTGTGCCTATGTCCTCCTCCGGAAAGGCTATCAACAACTCCGCAATTCTTTGCTGATTCTGCCTCAAACCTTCCTCCGGATTGGACGGATTAGAGATGATGAAATGCTTAATACTGCCCTTGTTTACATCCGAAAAGTCCTCGAATATCTGCGGAATCTGGTGCAAGTTTAACTTGTGAGCAGTTTTGCGTACTAAAAGACAGACCTCCTTTGGTGTAAATGCGATCCCACGTTCTGCCAATTGAGCAACATCTTTAAGCAGCATCTCGGTCTTGAATATATAGGCAGCAACAATCAGCTTTCGTAGCTTGGTGCCAAGCCTAATGCCTGGGCTAAACAGCTCGGCTCTGGTAAGCTCTGCTCGTGTATACAACTCCAAGCCTTTCTCCAGTGCTATTGCCAGCTCTTCGGGCATAACGTCAAGACTAGAACCGTAAGAAATGAGCGGTGCAGATGGATTGCATGTGGTATTGGCATTGGATAGAGTAGAGGCAGTGTCTGGCAGCCTGACCAAATTCGCCAAATCTTTTTTGACTTGAGTGATAGCGGATAGATGATGCTTTCGAGTTCGCCCGCCCAAGTGAATCTTCGCTTCTTTGAAGTCCCGAACAAGCTGGTTGTCAAAAGCCTTGAGTTTCTCGATTGGTACATGTTGAAAGTTTCTGGTGGTCATTTATTTCCTTCGTTGCTTATGTCGGATTATGTATTACAAAGAGCTACTTTGACATACTGTGAATTATCCCACACTCCAGCTGCGGCGGGACAGGAAAAGAAAAAAGGCAATTATGATTGATAAATCAATGAAAATTGGCATCATCCATGATACAATTATCAGGTATGAATGTCCGGAAATATGAAAATCTGCTTAAGTTATCTAAAAACAATAGCACTGATGTTAAGCAACTTTTTCAGCAGAGTAGAGCAGAGTACAGCCAATTGAGCGAGGCTGAAAAACAGGAGTTTGAGATGTTCTTCATCGAAAAATATCTGGACGAGCGTAAAATGATCATCAATGCCTCGGAATCTAAAGATGGTGGCCATCCATTTCTGGAGTCGCTCAAGCCAACAAAGGAGCAGGTAGTATCAAAATTGACAAGCCAAGCCAAATTTTATCTTCGCATTGCATTCATCGGCACCTACTATTAGCCTGGCACCCCAGCTCTTTTTTGTATTTTCTTCATTAGCTCTAACACTAGACTTCCAAACTTTGACAATGTAAAATTTTCTCCTTCGAGAGTTAAATTTCAAGGTTCTTTCAAAACTAAGGAGGAGATTTTTTGGATCAAAGTCAAGCAATTCAAAGTCAAGCTGTAAGAGTTGTTAGGTTATCAGTAACGGACTCGCACGCAAATGAATTATTGCAACTGAGCATGGGGTCGGTTGTCACCTTTGATGGTTACACAAAAAGCAAGGAAGGCGGCTGGTGGGCGCAAATTTGCGGACATTGTGTAGACCAGATAGGCAAAGATGTGTTGGAGGACCTGCTCAGCCATTGCGATAATGGGTTCTGCGGGGTAATCGGTTGCAGCAATCCTTCAGAATACTACATCGAATTGCTGTCAAGTTATTAAACACATATTGACAGCATAGCTCCAAGAGAGGAGGGGAGAGGAGCACATTATGAAGCACATGGTTAAACCCGCAATACATTTAGACTAACACTGCAGACAAAGACCTGAAATTTAAACTTTCTACGCCCCACACTTGTTATAAAAGCAAAGTGTGGGGTTTTTTATGAGGAAAAATGTCGCACAAACAAGCACATAAGCCGTTTTTGGCGATCCTATAGGATCATACGATTATGTGATATAATTGCAGTATTCCGATGCGGGCTGGCTAGAAGGAGAAATACCTAAGGCGATCCCGCTTTTATTTTCTCGATTTTACTCGCTTAATTTTTTTCTTGATGCCAGCATCATCCAAAAAGGCATAAAGCGAATTATTCATTAATGTCCTGTACAGCGAGGACATGGATTTTCGATTTGGAGAAAGAAGCTTTTTAAACCTATTTTTTAACATCAAATATTTCACCATCTTGAAATAATCGCCGTCCCCAGAAACCAATATCACCTGATCAAACTTTTCTCGGTCAGCAATCGCTTTCATTACGGCAAAAACTATATCGGTATCAACATTCCCTTTCTTTTTTCCAATCATGCTTTGATGATGCTCGCGAAAGACCAAGACATATCCAGCTGTCTGGATGGCAGTGTAAAGCTTTTCGTTTTCGTCACTTACAGCACCCAGAAAATAGTATGCAATCTCGACTTTGTACTTTTCCTTAAGATAAACCCTAAACCGCTTCAAATCCACCTCCCAACCATGCGCCTTGGTGTTCATATAAAGGTTTTGACCGTCAATAAATGCTTGATTGTTCATAAGCTCATTATATCTCAAATGAGAGCAATAGGGTGTCTTGGGCTATTGGGCGAGAAGGGGAGCGAAAGCACTTAACTTCGCACAATATAAAATTTGCGAAGTTAGAGCGATATATCAGGCTCTTCACCTCAATTTGACTATACTTCAATATTTTTGAATGGTGCCCATTTTAGGTAACAATGATTTTAGCTTTGTGGATGTTATCTGACTGAAATGAGGAATTAATTGATACATCAATCCAATCTGGAAAAACGAGGCTTTAAAATGGCCTAAAATCGGCTTTTTACTTGTTGCACGATGTTGGTCTCATCACAAACTTACTTAATCGGCAAGGCGGCATGAAACTCCACTTCCCCCTACTTGATTACTCGGCAAATTTAAGATAGTATTTTCATCAAAGCGCATGAAAATAACAAGTGCCCCTATAGCCGGTCCAAGGTTTAAGTTGCTAAAAGCAATGCTGACTTTATTGGGGCTTGTTTCAATCATTCTTAGTCCATCCACTGCCAACGCCCAAGTCAACGGTCGTCTTGGCACCATTTATACCGAAAACCCCTCGCTACAGAGCTGTGTCATCAATATCCCTGTTAATGATGTGAATGTCCCCTGGGTGGTGTCTGGATACAATGAAGATGGCTATAGCATGGTGATGGCGATGACTAATTTGTGTACTTTGCCTGGTAATCCAGCACAGTGTCGGGATTGGCAAGGAAATCTTAATGCCAGCGGCACAGCCTGGGGCGCCAATTCTGCCCTTACAGCCAATGAAAATAGATGTGCCCTCAATCCTGGTGGCCGCTGCTTATACTTCACCCAAATGGATAATATCTGGAATGTCCTGGGTGACGCCAGCGGTAATATTGCTGGACAGCCCAGAGCTGATCTTGTCCGCAATACCACCTGGAACATGGACGGCATTACTTCCAGTCCATTTAGCAGGGTTGTCAATTACAACTCCCCTGTCACCATGCCCGTCAACCTTCCGTCGTACTTTGAGTGGATGAATGGCAGAGACACCGGTGGCTTACCTAGCATGTGGAATACCAACTGTGCGGCCAACTCATTAGGTGCCAGATTCACTCATGCCAGATTTGGCAACACCAATTGTCTGACAACTGACGTTGGCTCTCCCTACAACTTCCCGTGGTTGCGCTCTGCGCTTTCAGGCTCCGCCAACAGCACCTGGGTCTTGACGAGCAGCACCAGCCTTTCGCTTAACGCTGCTAGCACTGTCAACGCGTTTGGCCTCCTGCCTGCGATTTGGATCTCATCTGATCTCAGTATATCCTGCGGTAGCTTCTCATCACCAGGGACAATTATTCCTTCGGCACCCCCATCCGGCCCACTAGAAACTATTTACACCGACAACCCATCTCTCCAAAGCTGTGTGGTTAATATCCCCGTCAATGATGTGAATGTCCCCTGGGTGGTGTCTGGGTACAATGAAGATGGCTACACCATGATGATGTCTATGACTAATCTGTGTACGCTGCCTGGAAACCCAGCGGGTTGTGTGAACAGCGCAGGCAATCCAAGTGCCACAGGTACTGTGTGGAATCAAATTGGTGGAACTGGAGGCAATGATAACAGGTGCGCCCAGGGAGCGGGTGGACGCTGTAATTATTTCAATCAAATGGATAATATCTGGAATGTCTTGGGTGACGATCAGGGTGAAATTGCTGGTCAGCCCAGAGATGCTTTAGTCAGAAATACCACCTGGAACATGGACGGCATTACTTCCAGTCCTTTTAGTAGAGTTGCTAATTACAATACTCCCGTCACCATGAGAGTCAATCTGCCTTCATATTTTGAGTGGATGAATGGCAGAGACACCGGTGGCCTGCCCAGCATGTGGAATACTAATTGTGCGGCCAACTCATTAGGTGCCAGATTCACTCATGCCAGATTTGGCAACACCAATTGTCTGACAACTGACGTTGGCTCTCCCTACAACTTCCCGTGGTTGCGCTCTGCGGATTCAGTCGGCACCAACAGCACCTGGATCTTGCTGAACGGCACCAGCAATTCGCTTAGCACTACTAGCACCAGCCTCGCGTTTGGCCTCCTCCCTTCGATTTGGATCTCATCTGATCTTGTAGTTTCGTGTGGCACTTACTCCGCACCAGGTCACATCCTCCCTACAGACACGATCGGCGGAGCTCCTGGAGTGGTGGTAAATATTCCAGTCAATAACGTAGATGTGCCTTGGGTAGTCTCAGGCTATAACGAAGATGATTATAGTATGGTCATGGCGATGACTAATATCTGCACTCTGCCAGGCAATCCAGCTCAGTGTAGGGATAATACAGGAGCACTCAGTGCCTTTGGCACTACCTGGAACCAAGTCGGAGGAACTGGCACTTGGGACAACCGTTGTGCTATGGGAGCGGGTGGCAGATGTAACTATTTCAATCAAATGGATAAT